>Ga0209162_1000418_pt1 | contig 47069 bp, 38 predicted proteins | sample YNPNPMetaG_FD_187121 | JGI IMG/M metagenome (GOLD analysis project Ga0209162, IMG submission 187121) | Anoxygenic and chlorotrophic microbial mat microbial communities from Yellowstone National Park, USA - YNP NP MetaG (SPAdes) (version 2) ...
GCCATGCTGCCCTTTTTGTGGGACGAGGCGTTTATGTCCCAGTAGTATGAGTTAGATGCGGAGAAATTCGAGGAGCATGGAATTACCGGCTACGAACGAGTAGGTCGGGTGTTCGAATCACTCCGGGCGCACCATTTCTTTTTCTCCAGCTTTCCCGGCGCGTTGCTTCCTCTGCGGCTTTCGTATCTTTTCGCCGCGCTCAAGGGTCCTGCGCGGAAGCTTTTGTCCCCCAAATGCCGTTCCGGCTACTGCTTGTGAGTCGATGGTCCACTGTCTGGAATTCCCGTCACTGACCTGGACGCGGCGGGCCGGCCGGATCGAACTCTTCTTCCCCGCTGAAGTCGCTGCCGTGGAGCCTGCCACGCCGGTGAAAAGAGGGGCGCGTCTGCCCCGGACAACGGCGAATTCCGCAAGTGATGAAACGGAAATGCCTGTTTGATGGGGCGAAAGCATAGGCAAATCCTATTAGAGCGAAAGGCGAAAGCTTGCAATATCGACCCCTATACTGTAAGGGCAAGGCGCCGCCTTCCCGGCGGCAGGAATTGCAAGGAGAAGCCGATCATGAGAAGAAGCAAAAACGCGTTGTGCGCGCTGGCGGCGGGCGCATGGCTGATGCTGGCGCCAGCCGCGAATGCGCAAAAACCGCTGTCAAACCAGTTCTGGTGGCCGAATATGCTGGACCTGTCGCCCCTGCGGGCGCATAGCGCGGAGTCGAACCCTTACGGGAAGAACTTCGACTACGCGAAGGAGTTTTCGAGCCTCGACCTGAAGGCCGTCAAGGAGGACATCCGCAAGGTTCTGACCACCAGCCAGGATTGGTGGCCCGCCGATTATGGCCACTATGGTCCGCTCATCATCCGCATGGCCTGGCACAGCGCCGGCACTTACCGCACCCTCGACGGGCGCGGCGGCGCCGACGGCGGCCAGCAGCGCTTTGATCCGCTCAACAGCTGGCCTGACAACGCCAACCTCGACAAGGCCCGGCGGCTGCTCTGGCCAGTCAAGCAAAAATACGGCCGCAAGATTTCCTGGGCAGACCTGATGGTTCTGGCCGGCAACGTGGCGCTCGAATCCATGGGCTTCAAGACCATCGGCTTCGCCGGCGGCCGCATCGACGACTGGGAGCCGGACAAGGTCTACTGGGGACCGGAAAAGAAGATGCTCGACGACAAGCGCTATAGCGGCGAGCGCAATCTGCAAAGCCCCCTGGCCGCAGTGCAAATGGGGCTGATTTACGTCAACCCGGAAGGGCCGAACGGGAAGCCCGACCCGCTTGCCGCCGCCAGGGACATCCGTGAGACGTTCGGCCGCATGGCCATGAACGACGAGGAAACCGTGGCGCTGATCGCCGGCGGCCACACCTTCGGCAAGGCGCACGGCGCGCACGATCCCAACAAGTGCCTCGGTCCGGAGCCGGCCGCGGCCGGTCTGGAGCAGCAGGGCCTCGGCTGGGAAAACAGGTGCGGCAAAGGCAATGCCGAGGACACCATCACCAGCGGTCTCGAGGGCGCATGGTCAGCGAACCCGATCCAGTGGACCCACCAGTACCTCGACAACCTCTTCCGGTTTGAATGGGTCCAGACGAAGAGTCCGGCCGGGGCGATCCAGTGGGTTCCGGCGAAAAACCAGGCGACCAACCTCGTGCCAGACGCCCATGTGCCGGGCAAACGGCACGCGCCCATCATGTTCACCACCGATCTGGCGCTGAAATTCGACCCGGTTTACCGCGAAATCGCCATGCGTTTCTGGAAAAACCCGGAAGAATTCCGCCTCGCATTCGCCCGCGCATGGTTCAAACTGACCCACCGCGACCTCGGGCCGCGGTCCCGCTATCTCGGCCCCGAGGTTCCGGCCGAGGAGTTTCTGTGGCAGGACCCTCTGCCCAAGGCCACGGGTCCGCAGATCAACGCCAATGACATCGCCGCGCTGAAGGCGAAGATCCTGTCGTCCGGGCTCACCATCCCCGAGCTGGTGCGGACCGCCTGGGCCTCGGCGGCATCCTTCCGCGGCAGCGACATGCGCGGCGGCGCCAACGGCGCGCGCATCCGCCTCGCCCCGATGAAGGACTGGGAGGCCAACAACCCGGCCGAACTCCGCAAGGTGCTGGCGAAACTGGAAAGCATCCAGCAGGAGTTCAACAGCTCGCAGAAGGGCGCCAGGCGCGTTTCGCTGGCAGACCTGATCGTGCTCGGCGGCTCGGCGGCTGTCGAGCAGGCCGCAAAGGATGCAGGCTACAACGTGCCGGTGCCGTTCATTCCGGGGCGGGTGGACGCCACGCAGGCGCAGACTGACGTCCAGTCGTTCAAAGTGCTCGAGCCCCAGGCCGACGGCTTCCGCAACTACTACCGCAAGGGCTACTATCTCTCGCCCGCGGAAGCGCTGGTCGACAAGGCGAACCTGCTGAGGCTGACGGTGCCGGAAATGACGGTTCTGGTCGGCGGGCTCCGCGTGTTGAACGCCAACACCGGCCAGTCGCCGCACGGCGTTTTCACCAACCGGCCCGGCAAGCTGACGAACGACTTCTTCGTCAACCTCCTCGATATGTCTGTCAAGTGGAGCAAGTCCCCCACCGACGAGGGCATTTATGAGGGTCGGGACCGCAAGACCGGCCAGTTGAAGTGGACGGCCACCCCGGTGGACCTGATCTTCGGCTCCAACAGCGAGCTGCGCGCCGTGGCGGAAGCCTACGCCACCGCCGATGCGGGCGAGAAGTTCGTGCGGGACTTCATCAAGGCATGGACCAAGGTGATGAACCTCGACCGTTTCGACCTGCATCACAGCGGCGGGGCGGCTGTCGGCGCCACCGACTGACGCGGGCGCGGGCCCTGGTCAAATCCTTCAAATCCTGTGCCGCATTGCGGGCCGCCCAACCGGCGGCCCGCAATTTTTCCGGCGCCTTGTGTGCGCTGCGTGGCGTCAGGCGCCGCGGCCGCGCCGTGCGGCACGTCGCTCACTCAGCGACGAGGCCCTTTCCAGCGCCGGTGCGACCGCTGGCTTCCGCGGGTTTGCAGCCGCTCCGCTTGCGGCTCCGACCCGGCTTTGGCCGCGGCTCTGAAGCCCCGGAATCGTCTCCTGCCCGGCATCGAAGCCATTCTCAAATCGCGTGAACCGGCGCGCACCGGGAGGATGGTTCCCCTGCCGCTTCCCGCCTGGCAGCTTCGGGACCAAAGGCCCGGTACCAGCGGGAGGGTACCAGTACTTCCAGGACATTGTCCTTGCACGGATCCGGGCCTTCAATGAAGGCATGAGGATCCGCGAAGACAGGCGAGAGGAAACCCGCCTGGCGGTGGACAGCCCGGCGGTTGTGTTTTGGGAAAACGAAGAGGGCGCATACCACGTCAAGGGCAGGACGGTGAACCTCAGCGGCTCCGGCATGGCGTTGCGGCTGCGTGCGCCGGTGAAGCCGGGCACCATCATCTGGTGCGCCGTGCCCTCTTACGGGATTTATTCCCGCGCGCAGGTACAGCACGCGCGTGGTTTGTTTGAAAAGCTCGCGGGGGTAAGGTTCCTCGCCGGCCAGCTTGTCACAGAGCAGGATTAGCGGCTCCCGCACCACGGCCCGGCAGCGCCGGCGCAGGCCTGCTGCCGGGCCGGACCGCTTCCGGGATCACACCTTCGGCAACTCGTAGCCTTTCCGCCGCGGCCGGGCGAGCATGGCATTGGCCTGCGCGTCGTTGCGAAACCGCTCCGCCCTGGGGTCCCACTCCAGCTTCTTTCCGCGGTCTCGGCAGATGGTGATGATGTGGCAGATGGTGGTGGCGCGGTGCGCCGCCTCCAGGTGCGCGTTCGGCTGTTTGCGCGTCCGGATGCAGTCGAGGAAATTCTCGATGTGCCAGCGGTTCTCGCCGGGCCCCTCGGGCGTGTCCCCGGGCTTGTCCTTGATCAATTCCGGCGGGTCGGCGACCAGCGTGCCGCGCTTGATCTCCAGCGTGCCTTTTTCGCCGACGAAGATGGCCCCGAGATCGGAGTGGTCCGGACGCTTCTGTCCTGTGCACTTCAGCAGCGTGCCGTTGGCGTAGCGCATGATGACGGGGGCCTGCTCGCCCTCGCCTTCGGGCCAGAATTCCACCGGGCCCGTGTCGTCCGTGCCGAGGGCGCACTGCACCTGGTCGAGCGCGTGCGTGCCCCAGCCGCTCACCCCCCAGCTCTGGCCGCCGTTGTCGTAATCGCGCCACCACGCCCAGCGGCGGTGCAGTTCCTCGTGGTAGGGGCGCAGCTCGGTCTGGTTGCACCACTGGTCCCAGTCGAGCCCCTCCGGCATGGGCATTTCCGGCTTCGGAGTCCAGCGTTTCGGCGGCTCGAAATTGCAGGCGATCACTTCCTTGACCCGCCCGATGCCGCCTTCGCGGACCAGCTTGCTCGCCCAGACGTTGATCGGGATGGATCGCTGCTGCGTGCCACACTGGAGGATCCGTTTGTAGCGGGCGGCGGCGCGGCGCAGAACACGGCCTTCCTCCACGGTGAGCGTCATCGGCTTTTCGGCGTAGACGTCCAGGCCCGCCTGCATGCAGTGGATGGCGATGAGGACGCGCGCGTGAGTCGTGGTCTCCACGAACACGGCGTCCAGCTTCTCGTTTTCGAGCATGCGGCGGTAGTCCTGATAGTGTTTGGCCTGCGCGTACGAGGGCCGGATCTGGGCGGCCTTTTCGCACTGCGGCAGCCAGCAGTCGGCGAAGGCGGCGAAGGTGGCGCCCGGGAACTCTTCATTCTGGAGCAGCCAGCGGCCGCGCCCGCCGAGGCCGATCATGGCGAGCTGAATGCGGTCGTTGGCGCCCCAAACGCGCACAGAAGCAGCGGCCGTGGCCGCGCCAAGGAAGAAGTGGCGGCGGTTCATATCGCCTGCCAACTTATCGAGCCGGGAGGCGTGAGTCAAGCCGATCGCCGGGGGTGGAATAATGTCTGCATGCAGTTCAGGCCATTCTCGCTGTGCTTGCTTGTATCGCTGGCTGCGGCCGCGCAGGATCCGCCGTTCCTGACCGAACCCGGCTGGCAGCCGCTGCTGAACGGAAAGGATCTCGCCGGCTGGAGGGCGCAGAACCCGAAGCTGCCCCACGAGTGGATGGCCGTGCGCGGCATCCGGTTCGACCGCTGGTACGGACCCAAGCAACTTTTCGCGGTCGGCGAAGGCGGCGACCGCATTCTCAACGGCAAGAACGGGCGCACCCAGAATCTGGTGACCGAGAGAAAGTTCGGCGACATCGAGCTCTACCTCGAGTTCATGATCCCGCGCGGGTCAAACTCCGGCGTGTATCTGCACGGGCTGTACGAGGTGCAGATCCTCGACAGCTTCGGCTATGCGGACCTGACCACGGGCGATTGCGGGGCCATCTACCACCGCTGGATCAACAACGGCCCCGTGGGTGGCTCGCCGCCGCGCGTCAACGCAATGAAGAACGCCGGCGAGTGGCAAAGTTACCACATCTGGTTCCGCGCGCCGCGCTTCGACGCCTCGGGCAGGAAGATCGAGAACGCGCGTTTTTTGCGGGTGATGTTCAACGGCGTCATGGTCCAGGACAACGTGGAAGTGGAGGGGCCGACGCGCGCCCACATGGACATCCCCGAAGCCCCGGAGAACCCCATCATGCTCCAGGGCGACCACGGCCCGGTGGCGTTCCGCAACATCTACTGGCGGCCGCTGGGGCCGCTGCCGTGGCGATGAGCAGCGGCTGGATCGACATCAGCGCGCCGCTGCGCGCGGGCATGACGGCGTGGCCCGGCGACGAGCCGCCGCAGATAGCGCTCGCGCAGTCCCTGGACAAAGGTGATCCTTACAACCTGACGCGGCTGGCCATGAGCGCGCACACCGGCACGCACCTCGATGCGCCGCGCCATTTTCTTCCCGGCGGGGCGGGCATCGACGCAATGCCGCCGGAAGCGATGTGCGGACCGGCGCGCGTGGTGCGCGCGGAGGGCGGCGCCGTGCGCGCGGCCGACGTGCCCGGCGATCTCGCCCCGGGCGCCCGGATTCTGTTCCGCACGCGGAACAGCGAGCGGGACCTGTTCGCCGGAACGTTTTTTGAGGATTATGTTTTTCTCGCGCGGGACGCCGCGGAGAAGCTCGTCCGGGCCGGCGCGCTGCTGGTTGGCATCGACGCGCTCTCGGTGAGCGGGTTCCACGAAGACCCCGCGGAGACGCACCGCCTGCTGCTCGGAGCGGGCGTCTGGATTCTGGAAGGCGTCTGCCTGCGCGGCGTCGAGCCGGGCGAGTATGAGCTCGTCTGCCTCCCGCTCCGCATGGAAGGCGCCGACGGCGCCCCCGCGCGGGCGATGCTCAGACCGCTTCGCCGTCCCGGTGCGTCCTGAGGCAGGCGCCGGCGGGCGGCCGCTTGTACCGCTCCACTTCGGAGCCCGTCTTGCCGCGCGCGGTGCGCTCAAGCATCGAGCTGATCTCCTGCGGCGACATCCTGCGGAAGGCGCGCAGGGCGGCGACATTGTGCTCAAGCTGGGCCACGGTTTCGACTCCGGAGACCAGCACATCGATGTCCTGGCTCCAGGCGAAGCGGAGGCAGTCGTCGATCGCGGCCACCTGCTGGCGCGTGATCTGCCCCATCGCGTTCGACTTCATGGCGATGACGCCGAGGCCGCGCCGGCGCGCTTCGGGCAGCACCTGGCGGATGAAGCTGAGGTAGTGGGGGTCGATCAGATTGACGGGCATCTGGATCGTCTCCCACTCGCCGGTGGCCTGGAGCAGGCGCAGATGGATGGCGGGGTCGCGATGTCCGGTGAAGCCGATGTGCCGCACCTTGCCCTGCTTTTTCGCGAGAACGAACGCCTCGAGCGAGCCGCCGGGCCCGAGGATGCGGTCCACCTCGCTGTGCTCGCTCACCTGGTGGCACTGCCACAGGTCGATGTAGTCGGTCTTCAGCCGGCGGAGCTGTTCTTCGAGCACGCGCAGCGCGCCGTCGCGCGTGTAGACCTCGCACTTGGTCATGAGGATCACCTTCTGGCGATCCGCGCCGGAAAATGCCTTGCCGAGGATCTCGTCGCTGCGCCCGCGGTGATACGCGTTGGCGCTGTCGTAGAAGTTGATGCCGAGGTCGAAGGCGCGCCGGAGAATGCGCAGAGCCTCCTCCTCCCCGTTGACATTCATGTGATAGCCGCCCACGGCGATGCGGGTGACCTTCAGCCCGCTTTTGCCGAGAACGGCCATGGGCATCGTTTCCGCAGCGGGCGCGGCCCCGGCCACGGCGGCGCCGAAGGCGGCCGACCCGACGAACGTGCGACGCTTCATGGTGCGCTTTGCCTCCGCGGATGAAATCGAACAGCCTGAGGGTAGAATAAAGCAGATCGGGGGTTGCCCGCGTGCCCGTCAACAGAAAAATCGTCCTCGCCGCCGCGGCCTGCCTGTGGATCGCCGCTGCGCAGACAGGGCCGGGCCCGCTTGCGCAATTGAGCGACGGGTTCCGGCAATTGAGCCGGCGCGTGCACGCCTCGGTGGTGAAAGTCAGCACGGTCGGCTACCGGCAGCTCGAGCCCGAGGAGAGCGAGGAGCCGGGCGTGGCCGCCCGGCAGCAGAGCGCCGGTTCCGGCGTCATCATCGACCCCGAAGGGTTCATCGTGACCAACGCGCACGTCGTGGTGGGCGCGCAGCGGGTCCAGGTCACGCTGCCCGCCGCGCCCGGGGACAAGCCCGCCCGCGCGCGTTCCGTGCGGGCCGAGGTCGTGGGCCTGGATCTGGAAACGGACGTCGCCCTGCTGCGCGTGCCGGAAAAGAACCTGCCGGCGCTCGAAATGGCGGATTCGGACCAGGTCGAGCAGGGGCAGCTCGTGTTTGCTTTCGGCAGCCCTTTGGGGCTCGAAAACAGCGTGACGATGGGCGTGGTCAGCTCGCCCGCGCGGCAGTTGCGCGCCGACGACCCGATGATCTACATCCAGACCGACGCGCCGATCAACCCCGGCAATTCGGGCGGGCCGCTGGTGGACACCGATGGCCGCATCATCGGCATCAACACCATGATCCTGTCGCAGTCGGGCGGCAACGAGGGCATCGGCTTCGCTGTGCCGTCCAACGTCGTGGCCAACGTGGTGGAGCAGCTTCGGCGCACCGGGCGCGTCATCCGCGGCGAAATCGGCGTCACGGTGCAAACCATCACGCCGACGCTCGCCGAAGGCTGGCGCCTGCCGCGGCACTGGGGCGTGGTGGTGGCCGATGTCGAGCCGGAGCAGGAAGGCGACGCCGCAGGGTTGCGCGTCGGCGACGTGATTCTCTCCCTCAACGGACGTGAACTGGACAGCGCCCGGCAGTTCAATGTCAGCCTGTACCGCCCCGCGGTGGGCGAGACGATCGCGCTTGAAGTGCTGCGCGGCAACCGCACGCTGAAGCTCCAGGTCCGCGTCGCCGAGCGCCACGACGAGGCCTCGACCTACGCCGAACTGGCCAGCCGCGAGGAGAACCTGATCCCGGAGCTGGGCATCTTCGCCGTGGACCTCACGCCGGCCTTGCGGGAGCAGCTGGGGCCCGCGCGCAGCGAATCCGGCGGCGTGCTGGTGGCCGCGCGTCATGCCGACAGCGCCTTGCTGGAAGAAGGTTTCCGCGCCGGGGACCTGATCTACGCGGTCAACCGCACGCCGGTGAAGAACACCGCCGAGCTGCGCGCATTTCTCAGCAAGCAGAAGCCCGGCGCCGCGCTTGCCTTCCAGGTGGAACGCAACGGCAAGTTGCGCTTCATCAGCCTGGAGCTTCCCTGAAAGCGAACCGGATCCGCCGGCTGCCCGTTGCCGGAGCGCGAAAACGGCCCGGACCGGCCCCGAAACAGGCTTCTTTTCCGGTCTGCGAGCAAAGCGGATTCAAAGCCGCGAGCGAAGCAGCGCGCAAGCGCTGCGGGAGCGAGCGGTGATTCCGCCGCCGGCCTGGCGCGCAACGCGGCAACGAACTCCGGCTGACGAGCAAAGATTGACCCTCTGGCTCGATGCAGACGCAGAACGCCAGTCCCCGGTTCTTCCGGACCGGACCGCAGCTCAGCTGGCAACGGACTGCTGCGACGCCTGGACGGGGTCCTCGTTGAACGAATAGCCGAAGCCGCGCACGCTGCGGATGAAGCACAGCGACTTGTCCTCGCCCTCCAGCTTCTGGCGCAGGCGCAGGATGTAGACATCCACCGTGCGGTCGGTCACCGCGCGGTCGTGCCCCCAGACGGCATCGAGCAGCTGTTCCCGGCTGTAGACCACGCCCGGGCGGGACATCAGAAACTCGAGCAGCCGGAATTCGGTTGCCGTCAGCGATACCGGCTTGCCGTGGAGCGTGACGCGGCAGGTGGCGCGATCCAGTTGCAGCGGCCCGGCCTGGATGGGCCGCGCCGGCGGCTGCGCCTGCCGGAACTGGATCTTTACGCGCGCGATCAGCTCGCGCACGAAGAAAGGCTTCACGATATAGTCGCTGGCGCCCAGCTCCAGCCCGAGGATGCGGTCGGTTTCCGACGCCCGCGCCGTCAGGAAGATGATCGGGATGTGCGCCAGTTCCGGACGGCTCCGGATCCCCTTGCAGATGTCCAGACCGTCGGAGTCCGGCAGCATGATATCCAGGATGACCAGGTCCGGCCTCTCGCGGCGAACCATTTCCACGGCGCCACGCCCCGTCTGGGCGCCGACGACCAGATAGCCTTCCTTTTCGAGGTTGTACTTCAGCAACGCGTAAAGGTCGGTATCGTCTTCGATCAGTAGAATTTTCTTCATCCGCTACTCTCTATTCTGACAAATACCCGGCCACCGGTTACGGATCGATGACATTTCCGTGACAAGAAGGCAACGTTGCCGGAATCGCCTCCCGGGAGTCAGCGCCTCCGGCGCAGGCTTTCCCCGGATCAGTGCAACGTGCGGCGGTCGCGCACTTTCACACAAGGCTTTCAGAGCCGCGAGCGGAGCAGCGCGCCAGCGCTGCTGCCGCGGCGCAAAGGTCCTCTCAGACGGTCTTCGGATCCGGATGCACCCACGGGCTCCGGTATGGCCGGGCCAGCAGGCGGTTGGCTTCCTCGTCGCCGCGAATCCGGCCCGCGGCCTCGTCCCAGTGCAGCGTGCGGTTGATCTGCGCCGAAAGGTTCGCCAGGATGCAGGATGCAGTGGAGATGTAGCCCTGCTCGATGTCGGCCACCGGGCGGCGCTGGTTGTCGATGGCCGAAAGCAGATCCATCATGTGATAGCGGATGGCCGGGGCGACATGGCGCTCGAGGCGTTCCTCGGTCTTGTCCTCGGGGTATTGTTCGAGCTCGTAGGTGACGTCGCGGTGGACGGGCTCGCCTTTGAGCGGAATGAAGTCGTAAGAGAACACGCTGGCCTTGAGCACGCCATGCTCGCCGTAGAAGAAAGCCGCCCAGGTGTACTTCGGGTCGGGGGGCGGGCCCCAGGTGCGGTGGGTCCAGACGATGTCGAGGTCGTCGTGGCGGAAGATGGCGGTCTGGGTGTCGCTGATGTTGCCCTTGCCTCCTTTGGTCACATAGATGCCGCCGGAGCTGGAGACGGACTTCGGCCAGCCGAGGCCGAGCATCCAGCGCACCATGTCGTACATGTGGATGCACATGTCGCCGACGATGCCGTTGGAGTATTCCATGAACTGGCGCCAGCGCCCCGGGTGCAGCATCGGGTTGTAAGGGCGCATGGGCGCGGGGCCGACCCACATCTCGTAGTCGAGCCACGCAGGCGGCTGCGTGTCCGGCGGGTTCTCGCGGGAGCGCATCGGATAGTAGCAGCAGATCTCGACGTGACCGATGCGGCCAAGCTTGCCCGAGCGGATAAACTCGTCGCGCGCCTCGATCAGGTGCGGCGTCGAGCGCCGCTGCGTGCCCACCTGCACCACCCGGTTATACTTGCGCGCCGCGGCCAGGATGGCCTGCCCTTCGACGACGTCGACGCTGATCGGCTTCTGCAAGTACAGATGACAGCCGGCGCGGAGCGCCTCGATGGCCGTGAGCGCGTGCCAGTGGTCGGGCGTCGCGATGAGCACGATGTCGAGGTCGCGCTCTTTGAGCATCTGGCGGTAGTCGCGGTAGAGGCGCGGCTTCTTCTTCGACCGCTGCCGCTGCGCCGTCAGCTCCGCCGCCTGTTCCAGCATCCGCCGGTCGACGTCGCACAGGGAGACGACTTCGACGTTGGCGATCTGGATGAGCCGGAACAGGTCGCACTTGCCATACCAGCCCGGGCCGATGACGCCGACGCGGCGCACCTTGTCGCGGTCGTAGGGCGGCCGGGGCGGATTCGGAGCGGCCTGTGGCGCGGCGAGAATGGCAGGCGCGCCCTGGAGGAACGATCTGCGGTCCATGGCCATGCCAAAAGTATATCCGCGGCCGGGCCGCCCGGTGCTGTAGGATAGGCGGCGGAAGTCGGCCATGAGGGAAGGCAAGCTTGCCGGCATGGTTGCCGCCGTCACCGGCGGCGCGCAGGGCATTGGAAGGGCGATCGTCGAGGAGATGGCCCGCGAGGGCGCGCGCGTCGCGTTTCTCGACCGCAACGAGGCCGCCGGGCGGGCGGCGCAAGCGGGGCTCGAAAAACAGAATTTGCCCGTTCTGTTTTATGCCGCCGATGTGACCGACGAGCGGCAGGTGGAGCGCGCCTTCGCGCGACTGGCCGAGGAAGCCGGGCCGCCGGACATCCTGGTCAACAACGCGGGCGGCAACACGTACCTGGACCCGGTACGGATGAGCGCGGCCGACTGGGACGCCGCGCTGGCGCTGAACCTGAAATCGGCCTGGCTGTGCGCGCGCGCCGCTCTGCCGGCGATGATCGAACGCCGTGCAGGCGTGATCGTGAACATCAGTTCGCTCCACGCGCGGATGACGGCGCCGGGGATGTTCCCCTACGCGGCCGCCAAGGCGGGGCTGGTCGGGTTGACGCGCAGCCTGGCGCTTGAGTACGGGCCGGCGGGAGTGCGCGTCAACGCCATCCTGCCGGGCTGGACGCTGACGCCGCCGGTCGAGCAGTGGCTCGCGCGCCGCGGGAACCCCGCAGCCGAGCTGCGCAGGCTGGAAGCGGCGCACCCGTTGCGGCGGATCGCCACGGCGCGCGAAGTGGCGCGCGTGGCCGTGTTTCTGGCTTCCGGCGACTCGAGCGCAATCACGGGCGCGGAAATCGTGGTCGATTGCGGCCTGAGCGCGAAGTACGCCGGCCAGGAGGAGGAAGAGCGGTGAAAGCGGAACCCGTTGTTGACGCGCGATGCGCCCTTGGCGAGGGTCCGGTGTGGGACGAGCGCGAGGCGCGGCTGTATTTCGTCGACATCATGGCGGGACGCGTGCATCGCTACATGCCCGCATCCGGCGCGCTGGAGACGATGGAGACGCACGAGCCTGTCGGCGCGGCGGCATTGTGCGAGGACGGCGGCCTGCTGTGCGCCCTGCAAAGCGGGTTCGCGGTTGCCGAGCGCTTCGGCGCGGAGCTGCGGCTGCTGGCATCGTACGAGGGCGCGGCCCCGGACATCCGCATGAACGACGGCAAGTGCGACCCGCAGGGGCGTTTCTGGGCGGGCACGATGGCGCTGGATTTCCGCCCCGGGGCGGGGGCGCTTTACCGGCTCGACCCGGACGGCCGCGTGACGCGGATGCTCGACGGAGTCACCATCTCGAACGGCCTCGACTGGACTGCCGACGGAAGCCGGATGTACTACATCGACAGCCCGCGGCGCATGATCGAGGTGTTTGATTTCGACCCCGGCAGGGGAACGATCTCCAACCGCCGACCGTTCGCCGCGATCGAAGACGGCGCGGGCATCCCCGACGGCATGACGCTCGACGGGGAGGACCGGGTCTGGGTGGCGCTGTGGGGCGGCGGTGCGGTGCGTTGCTACGGGCCGGACGGCAAACTGCTCGAGGTGATCGAAGTGCCCGCCCCGCAGACGACCAGTTGTGCGTTTGGCGGCCCGGATTTCAGCGAGCTCTACATCACCACGGCGCGGGATGGATTGACGGAGGGCCAGCTCGCGCAGGCGCCGCTTTCCGGCGGCGTCTTCCGCGCCAGGCCCGGCGTGCGGGGCCGCCCCGCGAACCGTTTCCGGCGCGCCCCGGGCGGCCGTGCAGCCGATCCAGTATCCTGATTTTGCGGTGGATGCGCGAACGCGAGACCTGCGCCTCGACTCAAGCCGGCTGGAGAGCCTGCTGGAGTCGGCCCGGATTCTCGGCTCGTCCCTGGATCTGCACGAGCAGCTGAACCACCTGATGCGCACCGTGATGGGACGCCTGCTGGTGACCCGTGCGCTGGTGGCGCTGCGGGACGGCGACGGCTGGCGCGCCGCGGCCGTGCGCGGGCTGCGCGAAGTCCGCGAGGGCGACCCGGTCGACCCGGCGCAACTGGAAAGCCTCGGGCTGACCCTGCGCATTCCCATCGGCGAGGGGGCGCGCGAGGCCGGCTTCCTCGCCCTCCCGCCACCGCGGCGCCCCGGCTGGGAGTCCGACTCGAGCGAGCGCGAGTTTCTGGAAGCGCTGTTGTCGCTGGCCTCGGCGACCATCGAGAACGCGCTGGCGCACGAGGAGATCGTGGCCGCCAACCGCGAGCTGGCGCAAAAGATCCACGAGCTGAACACGCTGGTGGAACTGGCGCGTGCGTTCTCCTCCACCATCGACCCCGAGGAAATCGCCCGCCTGTTGATGCTCACGCTGAGCGGGCGGTGGACGGTGCGCCGGCACGCGCTTCTGGCCTGGCCGCCGGGCCATGAGCCGCTGAAGGCGGCGCGCAATGTGAGCGACGAGGAGCTGGAACGCTGGCGCGCGATGGCCGGCGGGGCCGCCGAGCCGCTGCGGGACGGCGAGTTCCTGCTGGTGCCGCTGCGCAGCGGGGATGCGACCATCGGCGTGGTGGCGCTGGGCGCGCCCGCCACCGGCCACGGCTACACGCCGGAGGACGTCGAGTTCTGCACGGCGCTGGTGGCGCAAGCCTCGGTCGCGCTCGACAACGCCTGGAGATTCCAGGACACGCTCTACCGCCGCCAGATGGAGCGTGAGCTCGAGCTGGCCTCGGCCATCCAGCAGGACCTTTTTCCCAAGACCATGCCCGCGGTGCCGGGCCTGGAGCTGGCCGCGGCCAACCGCCAGGCGCGGCTCGTCGGCGGCGATTACTACGATGTGCTCGGCGAGCCGGAAAGGCCGCTGCTGATCGTCGCTGACGTGGCGGGCAAAGGCCTCTCGGCGTCGCTGCTGATGGCGACGATCCAGGCCACCTTGCGGACGTTGCTCGCCTTTCCGCTGGAGATGACGGACCTGGTGACGCGGGCCAACGGCCTGCTGTGCGCGTCGATGCCGGGCAACCGTTACGCCACGCTGTTCACAGCCCGCTACGAGGCCGCCACCGGCGCGCTGGAGTATGTCAATGCCGCGCAGTGCCAGGCGATCTGGCTGCAACGCGGCGGGCGGATGGAGTTGCTCGAAGCCACGGGGCTTCCCGTCGGGATGTTTCCGGGAGTAAAGTACGAATCACGGAGCCTGCAACTTGCGCCGGGCGACGTGCTGGTGATTTATTCCGACGGAGTCACCGATGCGCGCTCGCCGGCGGAGGAGGAATTCGGCCTGGAGCGCCTGATCGCCTGCGTCCGCCGCCTCGGCAACGGCACGGCGCGGGAGATCTGCGACGGGCTGCTTGAAGAGGTCAGCCGTTTCGTGGAGGAGACGCCCCAATACGATGACATCACGGTGATGGTCGTGCGCAGGGCGCCGGAACAGGCATGAGCGATTTCGACGCGATTCTGAAGCCTTTCGAGACGTTCCTCCGGCCGGGCTGGCCTCGGCGGGCCTGGGGCGTGCTGATGCTGCTTTCGCCGCTGGCGCTGGCCGCGGGCTTCTGGATCCACGAGCACCGGACGCGCGGCCCGGGCTTCCGCATGCTGATCGACCGGACGCGCGCCGTGGGGCTGGCGCGCGAGGCGGCGCGGGCCCACGGGCTGGACACGGAGGAGTGGCGCGACCATGTGCGCTTCGAGATCCGCTCCACCACGCTCGCCTGGTTCCGGCAACGCCCGGTGGGCGAGCAGTTCCGCGTGCGCCGCTTCCTGCCCGAAGCGGTGGCTCAGGTCCTGCTGGTAAGGCCGGACTTCGGCCTGTGGGTTCGCGCCGATATCGGCCCGCGCGGGTTTGTGACCGACTTCCGCGTCGGCGGGCGCGATTTGCGCCCCCCGTCGGAGATCCCCCCGGAGGAGGCCGCGCGCGAGGTGGCCGAGGCGGAGCTGCGCAACTGGATCGGCGGCATGGCGGTGCGGTTCCTGGGCGAGCCGGAATCGGGCATCACGGCCGAGGCCGGCGTGGCGGGCGTGCGCCGCTTCACCTGGCGGGTGGAGCCGCGCAATGCGCCGGGCGTCGAGCTGGTGTTGCGGATCGACGTGCTCGGGGAGCGCGTGGTCGGCCGCAGCGTGGAGCCGGTCTTCGCAGCCGATTTTCTCGGGCGCGCCGTTTCGCGGCCGGCGGCGTGGGCGGAATCATGGAGCGCGATGCGGCTGCTGGTGATCGTCTTTCTGGTTGTCTACGCGTGTTACCGGTACGCCCGGCGCAGCATGGAACACGAGGCGCCGCACGGCCGCGCGCTTCTGCTGACGGCTTCCTTCATCGCCGCGAATCTGCTGCTGGCCTTCGCCGACCCGGACACGATGGGGGAGCGCTTCGACGCGCAGCAGTTCACGCTGGCGGCCACGGCCATCCGGTGGGCGCTGCTGGCCGTCACCTCGGCGCTGGTCGGCGCGGTGCTCGGCATCGCCTACGGCGCGGGGGAAAGCGAGCTGCGCGAGGGCTGGCCGGGGAAGCTCACCTCGCTTGACGCCGCCCTCACCGGGCGCATTTTCTCTTCCAACATCGGCGTCTCGGTGGCAGCGGGGCTGGTGTGGGCCGGGTGGTGGTTCTTTGCGCTGATCCTGGCCCGGGCCGCCCTCGACCTGCCCCTGACCGAGAACACGCTGCGCGCCATCGGGTTCACCTTCGGACGCTGGCCGCTGATCGAGCTCTACACGAACACGCCGCTCCAGGCAGTCACGCTGAGCGTCTTCGTCCTGCTGGCGCCGCTCACCTTCCTCCGGCGCCATGTGCGGTGGCCGTGGGCGCGGGTTGCGCTGCTGGCGCTCGTCACGCTGCTGCTCGCGCCGCAGGGGCAGGGCGCCGACGCGCTGTCCCGGGCCTCGCTGGCCGAAGCCGCGGCCATGGGCGGCGCCGTGCTGCTGGCCTTTTTCACCTTCGATTATCTGGGCGCGGTGATGGCGGCGGCCACGTTGAACCTGCTGCTGCAAATCGCCGCGCTGATGGCGACCGCTCCTTACTGGCGGGAGCGTCTGGATGCGGTGTCGCTGGCCGCGGCGGCTTTGACGCTGCCGCTGGCGGCAGGGGCCTGGGCAGGGCGCCGCTGGCGCGACGACGAAGTCCGGCCGGCGCACGCGGCGCGGCTGGCCGAACGGATGCGGCTCGAAGCCGAGCTCGCCGCGGCCCGCGAGGCGCAACGGATGCTCTTGCCCGCTTCCCCGCCGGAGGTGCCGGGCGTCGCCATCGCCGCGGTCTGCCGGGCCGCCCAGGATGTCGGCGGCGACTTCTACGACTTTTACCTGCGCCCCGACGGACGGCTGTGCGTGGTGATGGCGGAAGGCGGCAGCGACGGGCTGGCCTCGGCGATGACCATCGCCCTGGCCAAGGGTTTTCTGATGCAGGAAAACGCGGCCGGGGCGCCCGTCCACGAGGCCCTGATCCGGCTGGAAAGGGAGCTGGGCGGGGTGTTGCACCGCAGCGGGGAAAAGATCGGCTTCGCCATGGTGGCGCTCGATCCCGCCAGCGGGAGCCTGGAAGTGGCCAGGGCGGGCGCCTGGCCGCGCATCTTTGTGCGGCGCAAATTCCAGCTGGCGTTTGAGCCGGCCTTGCCGGTGTGGACGGCCGGTTTAACGCTGGACGTTTACCGCACGCGGCTTGAGACCGGCGACGCGGTGCTGATCTGCACCGACGGCATGTTCCGCCTGAAAGGGCCCGAAGACACGAGCGCCCCGGAAAGTCTCCTTTCCGCTCTGCCTTCGGAAGAGACGCCGCCGTTGCAGCCGTGGCTCGAAGACGCACTCACGCGCCTCGGCTCGGAGCACGGCCCGGCCGAAGACGACCTGGCGGCGGTGCTGCTCTGCATTTGTCCCGCAACCGCTGCCAAGGAGGCGGCCGCATGAAACGCGCTGTTTCCGCTGCCGCTGCCGTGGCCGGCTTTCTGTCCCTGTGGCACTGGATGCCGCGCCACGACGCGGCCCTTGGCGACTCGCGGGTCACGGTCGGCCGGAAAGAGGCGATCGAAATCGCCACGCGGTGGGCAGCTCAGTACGGCGTGGAGATTCGCGGCTGGCGCTTCGCGGTGGCCAGCCAAACGGACCCGGCGCTGATGCGCATCCGGCTCGCCTCGCCGGCAAGCCGCGTGGCGCGGGTCTTCACGCCTATCCGCATCCGCGTGCTCGCTTTCGACAATCGCGGCGATGCGGTGCTCGTCACCATGACCGCCGACGGGCGCCCGCTGTCTTTCCTCGACCGGCGGCGGAACCCGGCGGGGCGCGCAAGCGCCGACGCCGCCGAGGCCGAGTTCGCCCGGCTGGCGGGCGCCAATGCGCATGAATTCGTCCGCACCGCGGACAATGTGCGCACGCTCGAAGGCAGCCGCAGCGCATGGGAGTGGCTGGATCCGGCGCTGAACGGCGTGCTGGCGCGCATCGTGGTGATCACGCGCAACGGGCATGTGGTGAACAGCAGCGTCGAGTTCTCCGCGCCGAGAGAGGCTGCGGCCGAGGCGCGGCGCGCCGGCTGGCAGCGCGCGCTGCTGATGGCGCTCGCGCCCCTGACGGCCGCGGGCATCTCCGTGCTGGCCGCCTGGTCCCTGTTCACAGGCCTGCTGCGCCACACCGACCCGCTGGGCTTCGCCGCGCGCTTCCTGTGGATTCCCGCCATCGCCATCGCCTCGATGTTTCTGTCGGGCAGCTATCAGAACGAGGCGCTGCTGCACTCCTTCGACGAAGGGCTGGTCGGGGACACGCGGCTGTTGCTCGGCTTCACGGTTTCGCTGCTCGTGCTGCTGGGGATCTATCTGCTGCTGGCGGCGTCCTGGGCCTCGGTGCCGCCGTCGCAGATGCGCTTGTGGGCGCCGGCGGCCCTGCTGGTGCGAGGATGCTGGAAGAACCGCCAGGCAGCCGGGCAAGTCTGGGCCGGAATGACAGCCGGCGTGTTGATCGGCGCGGTGCCGTACTGGGTCGCCGCCGCAGCGGGCGGGCCCCGGGTGCGTTTCCTGGAAGGCGCCGGTGGCCTCATGGCGCCGCTGCCCTTTCTGGAACCGCTGGAGGAACTGGCCTCGGCCTGGGAGGTCTATCTGGTGGTCATCTTCCTGGCGCCATGGACGGCCGGGCGGATCCACAGGTGGTGGCTGCGTTGGCTCGTGTTGTTGGCCGCGGGCGCATTGGTGGCCACGCTGCCGCGGTCGCCGTTCCCGCCGGGGCATCTTGCCAATCTCGCCTCCGGGGCTGCGATGACGGCCGGCTACCTGCTTGTGTACCGCCACGCGGGCCTGCTGGGCGCCTGGTTTGCGCCGCTGGGCCTCCACGCCGCCGTACAGGGCACGCGGCTGGTGCACCTGCCCGCGGCGTCGCTGGAAGCCGCGGGCTGGCAGACGCTGGCGCTGTTCTTCAGCTTCTCGGTGGCAGCCCTGGCGGCGTCGTTTCTGCTGCCTGCGGCCGACGAGGACGCCGCCGTCAGCCGCATGCTCGAGGCGGCCACCGCCCCGCCGCGTTCGCAGCGCGAAAAATTGCGGGCCGAGTTCGAAGTCGCGCGCCGCGCGCAGCGGGACCTGTTGCCATCGGCGCCTCCCTCGATTGCCGGGTTTGATGTCGCCGCCGTCTGCCATCCGGCGCAGGAGGTGGGCGGCGACCTTTACGACTACCTGCCGTGGCCGCATGGCCGCTGGATGCTTTGCGTGGCCGACGTATCCGGCAAAGGGCTGGGCGCGGCCCTCTACATGACGATGCTCAAGGGCATGCTGGCCTCGTCCGCCCATCACGCGCCGCCGCTGGAAACGCTGGCCTCCCGGCTCAACCAGGCGGTGGCGGGGTCGGGCCGCGGGCGGATGTTCATCACCTTGTCCCTGATTCTGCTCGACCCGGCGGCGCGCCGCGCCGAACACCTGCGCGCCGGCCACAACCCGCCGCTGCTGTGGCGCGCGCGCACCGGCCAATGCGAGTTCCTGCGGCCGCGCGGCATCGGGCTGGGACTCACATCCGGCCCGTCGTTCGAGGCGAACCTGGAAACGCAGGCGTTCGAGCTGGAGCCGGGCGACGTGGTGGTGATGTATTCGGACGGGGTCACGGAGGACATGAATCCCGAAGGACGGTTGTTCGGCGAAGAGCGGCTCGCCGCAGTCATCTGCCGCCATGCGGGCGCGGATGCACGACGGCTTGCCGATGCGATTATGGAAGAGGCCCGCAGCTTCCGGGAAACCGCGGAGCTGCATGATGACTGGACGCTGCTGGTCCTTCGCTGCCGCCCCGGAGAGGCGCCGGCAGGCGGCACGGTTTCCGGCGCAGCGCTGCAGGACGAGGTTTGAACCAGCCGTGACACGCAGCTTTTCCATCACAACGAGAAACGACGGGCCGGTGCGGGTGCTGGCGCTGAAGGGCTACCTGGACGCCCACACAGCGCCGCAGTTCGAGACCGCCGTCGGCGAGGAGTTGCAGGCGGGCCACAGCCGGCTGGTGGTCGATTGCAGCGAGCTGGACTACATCTCCTCGGCGGGCCTCGGCGTTTTCATGATCTACATCGACGAGGCCCGGCAGGCGGGGGGCGACATCAAGATCGCCGCCGTCCGGCCAAAGGTCTACCAGGTCTTCGACGTGCTCGGCTTCCCGGCTTTGTTCGACATCCAGCCGACCGTGGAAGAGGCCGTGGCGCGCTTCGGGCAGCAGCCGGGGAAGGACTGAAGCGATGGCGAGCTTCGAGCGCACCTTCTGTCTTCAGGTGCCGTCCTCGACGGAAAACCTCGCGCTCATTCGCGAGTTCGTCTCCGCCATCGGCGAACAGGCGGGCTTCGACGAGAACGAGACCGCCCGGCTCGCGCTCGCCGTCGACGAGGCCTGCACGAACGTGATCGAGCACGCCTACAACAATGAAGCCACGCACGAGGTGACCGTGCGCGTCACCGTCGACGAGGACGAAATTGTTTTCGAGGTGATCGACCGCGGCAAGGGCTTCGACCCGACCCGTACGCCGATGCTGCCCGTCGAGGAACTGATCCGCCAGCGCAGAAGCGGCGGCCTGGGGCTGCGGCTGATCCGCAACATCATGGACGACGTGCAGTACCGCATGATTCCCGGCGAGATGAACGAACTCAAGATGGTGAAGAAGCGGCGTCCGGGCGGCGGCACGTCTCCAGCGCCCGCGCCACCTCGCTGAGCACCTCTTCCGGGGTCCGCCCGGCGGCGCGCACCACCGCCGCGGGCGCGGGCCCGTCGGGCGCCCACCGCTCGAGCGCCCTCTCGCAGGCATACCCGTTGAACACGCACACCTGCGGCACGCCGGCCGCGGCCGCCACGTGCTGCCCCGCCGAATCGTAGCCGGCATAGAACTGCGATGCGGCGATGAGCGCGGCGAAGGACGCGAACGGCCCTTCGTGAATGCCGACGCGCGCGCCGCGCCCAATCGCCCGCTCCGCGGCGCGGCGCACCCGCTGCTCCTCTTCGCTGCCCGGCGCACCGGCATCCACCATCACCAGACCCATGTGGCGCGACAGCAGCGCCAGCAGCTCCTCTTCAAACGGGTCTTCCACGCGCTTCAGCGGGTTCTCGCCGACGCCGAAGCTCACGGCGGCCACCGGCTGGGAACCGAATCCGCAGACGAAGCGCGGCTCGAGCCACGGCGCAGCGTCTTCGACGCCGAGCACCCGGCGCACCCAGTCCTGCGCCAGCGCCGTGAGCGACTCGCGCCCTTCGCCGCCGTAGCCGCGCGACTCGAACAGGAAGTGCCTTTCCGCTTCGCACACCGGCAGCAGCCCGAGTTGCGTGAGGCGCGAGTCCGGGTCGAGCACCAGCACGCCTTCCCCGGCGAAAGCCTCCCGCAAGGCGGCCCGCACGGCGAGCCGCTCGGCCAGCGTCCCCAGCCGCGGGTACTCCACCGGGAGGTGCCGCAGCCAGCCGGCGCGGGCGAACAGTTCCGCGTTCTTGCGCGGCCCGGCGAAAACGATCTCGGCTTCCGGGTAGCGCCGCCGCGCGGCGTCCAGCACCACGCTGGTGATGGCGACATCCGCCCCGAGGGTCACCCGCGACAGCACGAACACGCGCGAGGGAGAAAAATCCACCGGGCGGACGCGGCGCACCTGCTGATAGCGTGAGTACAAATCCGCCGCGTTCTGTTCCGGCAAGGCGATTTCCAGCACCCGGCTGAACAGGCGCGCGTAGGCCTCGCACAGGGCGGGCTCGAAGCGGTCGGCCAGCGGCTCGGCCAGCTCTGCAAACAGGGCGCGCGCCGCGGCGCGAGCGACAACCGGGTCCGGGTCGAAAGCGGCCCGAACCAGCTCCCCGAGCGCCTGCTCCGGCGCGGGCCGGCCTTCGAGACAGGCCCGGAGCAGCTCCGCCGCCAGCTCACTGGGCGAAGTATTTGCCAACGATCAGCTCCAGCTTCCTGAGCGTTTCCGCGGGCACGGCCTTCCTGTCGGTGATCAATGCGTGCTCGAGCGCGCGGCTGCAAAGACAGTTGCGCGCCGCGTGGACGTCCAGCCGCCGGACGGCGGCGCGCACCACTTTGGCGGCGTTCTCGGCGTTGTGCGTCAGGTTCCGGACGATATCGGCCACGGTGACGGCGTCATGCTCCGGGTGCCAGCAGTCATAGTCGGTGACCATGGCCACGGTGGAGTAGCAGATCTCGGCCTCGCGGGCGAGCTTCGCCTCTTGCAGGTTGGTCATGCCGATCACGTCCATGCCCCAGCTGCGGTACAGGTTGGACTCGGCCTTGGTGGAAAACGCCGGCCCCTCCATGCAGAGATACGTGCCGCCGAGCTTCGACGGCACGCCCGCGTCGCGGCACGCCTCGTGCAGCAGCCGCATGAGCACCGGGCAGACCGGGTCGGCGAAGGAGATGTGCGCCACCAGGCCCTCGCCGAAGAACGTCGACACGCGGCCGCGGGTGCGGTCGACAAACTGGTCCGGGATCACGAAATCCAGCGGCTTGTGCTCTTCCTTCAGGCTGCCGACGGCGGATAGCGAGATGATCCACTCCACGCCGAGCTGTTTGAAGCCGTGAATGTTGGCGCGAAAATTGAGCTCCGACGGGCTGATGCGGTGGCCGCGGCCGTGCCGCGCCAGGAAGGCCACCGGCTTGCCCTCCAGCTCGCCGACGACGTAGGCGTCCGAGGGGTCGCCGAACGGCGTCGTCAGCTTCACTTCCTGTTGCGCGGCGAAACCGGGCATCGAATACAGCCCGCTGCCGCCGATCACGCCGATCTTCGCGCTGGTCGTGCTCATACGTACTTGATGATCGTACAAGGGCGGCCGCCCGCGCCAGCGGGCCTCAGACGATCTCCTCGCGCGCGGCGTCCCATTCCACGCTGCGCCTGCTGCGGTAGCTTTCCACCGCCATGCGGCAGGCGATGGAGACGCGGTAGCCGAGTTCGAACGGGCAGGCCGGCTCCCCGCCCTGCCGGATCGTGCGGATGAAGTCCTCCATCAGGGCGTGTTGCGGCGCGCGGCTCGTGCCCAGCCGCTCAGGACGGTCCTTCACGTTGACGCGCTGCGGCGCGTAGCGGATCTGGCTTGCCTTCTGGATAGTCCCGTCGGTTCCCAGCACGTCCTCGCCGGAGCCAAGGCGGTCGTTGCCGAAGCCCGAGTTCCAGCTGATGAGCATCTCCTCGGGCTGCTCGAGGGTCACGCACATCGTGTCGGGCACCTCGCGCCCGTCCTTCCAGAGGTAAATGCCGCCGGTCATGGTGGCCCGCTTCGGCACGGAAAGCCCGAGCGCCTTGTACCAGAAAGCGATCTGGTGGCACATGTTTTCGTAGACGTTTCCGCCGGAATAGTCCCAAAAGAAGCGCCAGTTGATATAGCGGTTCGGGTCGAACGGGACCTCGGGCGCGTCGCCGAGAAAGGCCTTCCAGCGGATATTGTCCGGCGTCATGTCCGGATACACGGGCCGCGCCCACTGCGGCTTGCCGTGCGGCGTGTTGCGGTACATCGTCATGTGAATGGCGGTGATCTTGCCCATCGGCTCCTCGGCCAGGAAGCGCAGCGCGTCCGCCATCATGCCGGAGGCGCAGGACTGGTGGCCGATCTCGACCACGCGGCCCGCGGCCCGCCGGTAGGCTTCGCGCATTTTCTTCGCGTGGGCCACCGTGAACGCCATGGTCTTTTCGAGATAAACGTGCTTGCCCGCATCGAGCGCGGCGACGAAGTGTTCGCAGTGCAGGTGCTGCGGCGTGGCGATGAGCACCGCGTCCACCGAACGGTCGTCGAGCACGGCGCGGTAGTCGGTGAACGTCCTGGCCTGCGGGGCGATCGACTTCGCCTCCTCGAGGCGGCGCGCGTACACATCGGCGGCGGCGACGATTTCCACGTTCTCGCAGGCCAAGGCCTGCCGCATCAGCTCCTGTCCCCGCGAACCGGGGCCGATGATGCCAAGGCGGATGCGATCGTTCGCCCCGAGAACCGAGGCAGGCGCGGCCAGGCTGGTAGCCAGCCCGGAGGCGACGGTCGAAAGAAAATTCCGGCGGGATGCCATGCAGGCATCATATCCGACCCTGCGGGGAGAAGGCGGCATCTGGCAGAATGAGGACAGTTCACGGCGGCTATGCGCATCCTCAGGCCCGGAACCGAGCAGGAGTTGGCGGAGGCGCTCGCCGCGGCGGCGGCCGCCGGCAGCGCGGTGGAAATCCGCGGCGCGGGATCCAAACGCCGCATGGGCGGGCCCGCCGCCGAAGCGGAGGTCGTCGTGGAAACCACGGGACTCGCCAAGGTGCGGCAATACGACCCGCGGGACCTCACCATCAGCGTCGAGGCGGGGATGCGCTGGCAGGAGCTGTGCGCGCTGCTCGACGGCCACCGGCAGATGGTCCCCCTGGACCCGCCTTGCGCCGCCGAGGCGACGGTGGGCGGCGTGGCGGCCACAAACTCCTGCGGCCCGCGGCGCCGGCAGTACGGGGCGGCGCGGGACATGGTGATCGGCATGCGCTACGCCACGGTGGAGGGCGTGGTGGCCGACACCGGGGGCATGGTGGTCAAGAACGTCGCCGGCCTGGACATTCACAAGGCGCTCATTGGCAGCTTCGGCACACTGGCCGCCATCACGGCCGTGAATTTCAAGCTCGCCCCGAAGCCCGAACAGACACGCACCTACGTGCTGACTTTCTCCTCCGCCGAGGCGGCTGCCGCCGCGAGGGACGCCATCTTGCGCGGCCATTTGCAGCCCGCGGCGCTGGACGCGCTCAACCCGGCCGCGGCGGCGCTGGCCGGACTCGACGGCTTCTGCCTGCTGTTGCGCGCCGGCGGGCCGGAGCCGCTGCTCCGCCGCTATGACCGCGAACTGGAAGGCGCGCAGCGGCTGGAGGGCGAGGCCGAAACGGGCCTGTGGAGGGCGGTGGAGGAGTTCGCCCCGTCGCAGCCGTTCGTCGTGCGTGTCGGGCATCCGCTTTCCGCGCTGCGCGAGGTGCTGGAAGCGGCCCCGGGCCCCTGCGTCTGCCGCACCGGAACCGGCATCAGTTACCTGGGGTTCGACGAGTCCGCCCGGGCCGTGCAATGGATGCTTGCCCCGGAGCACGCCTCCTGGGCGAGGTTGCTCGAGTGGGCGTCCGCGCCCGCCGAAATCTGCTGGCCCGACCCGGGGCCCGAGCTCGACTGGATGAAGAAGATCAAGGCCGCTTTCGACCCGAAGGGGCTGTTGAACCGCGGGAGGCTGTATGGCCGCATCTGAGGCGCCTGTCTTCCCGCCGGTGCTGCCCAACCGCCACCCCGACGCGCCGCGCGGCGCCGACCTCGACAAGTGCGTGCACTGCGGCCTGTGCCTGAACGCCTGCCCGACCTACCGCGAGCTCGGGCTGGAGATGGACTCGCCCCGCGGCCGCATCTACCAGATGATCCAGGTGGCGACGGGGCTGGCCGAGATCACGCCCTCCTACATCGAGCATCTCGACCTCTGCCTCGCCTGCCGCGGCTGCGAGAGCGCCTGCCCCTCCGGGGTGCCCTACGGCCGGCTCATTGAAGCCGCCCGCGCCGAAATCGAGGCCCGCATCCGGCGGCCCTGGCCCGCTCGCCTGCTGCGCTGGTTCGTGTTCGACCATCTGCTGGTGAGCCGCGGCTGGCTGAAGGCCGCCGGCGCGCTCTTGTACCTCTACCAGGCGACGGGGCTCCAGTCGCTGGTGCGCGGAAGCGGCCTGCTGAAGCTGTTCGGCAAGCTGGGCCGGATCGAACGTCTGGCGCCACAGGCGGAAGTGCCGTTTTTCTTTTCACAGATCGGAAAGACGTTCCCGGCGAAAGGGGAAAAACGGAAACGGGTGGCCCTGCTGGCCGGGTGCCTGGCCAACATCACGTCGGCGCGGCTGAACGAGGCCACCGTGCGGGTGTTGCAGGAAAACGGCTGCGAAGTGGTGATCCCGGAGGACCAGACCTGCTGCGGCGCGCTGCACGTCCACTCCGGGCTGAAAGGCCGGGCGCGCGAGCTGGCGCGCCGCAACATCCGCGCGTTCCTTTCCGAAGACATCGACGCCATCGTGACCAACGCGGCGGGCTGCGGATCGACGCTCAAGGAATACCACGAGCTGCTGGAAAATGATCCGGAATTTCACGGAAAAGCCGCCGAATTTTCCGCAAAAGTGAAGGATATTACGGAATTTCTCGACGAAATCGGCATCCGCAGGCCGGAGAAGGCCATTCGCGCCGTGGTCACCTACCAGGACTCGTGCCATCTCGCCCACGGCCAGAAAATCCGGCAGGCGCCGCGAAACCTGATAGCGGCCATTCCCGGCGTCGGGTTCCGCGAACTGCCCCTGGCCGACCTTTGCTGCGGCAGCGCGGGCGTGTACAACATCGTCCACGACGAAATGGCCGCGTCGGTCCTGGAAAAGAAGATGGCGCTGGTGAACGGCACGGGGGCGGAGATCGTCGCCACCGCCAACGTGGGCTGCGCGATTCAGCTCAAAGCGGGCGTGGCGCTGCACGGGAAGGGGCAGCGGGTGCTGCATGTGGTGGAGCTTCTGGACGAAGCCTACCGGCAGGACGGCGCATGGCCGCCTGCCGCGCCACCGCCGCCCGCGTTTTGACCAGCGTCCCGGCCAGCGCCTCCCGGGGCAGGCTCGTCACCATCGGCTTGATGATCCAAGCCAGAGCCGCTGGCACGTCCCGCGTGAGCGAGATGGCCCGGCACTCCATCAGAAGCCCGCCGTCCAGCTCTTCAAGGTGCCAGTAGGAATGGAGCCGCCAGCGGCTCGGGGTCTCCGTATCGGGCGGCTTGACCCTCTCCGTCGGCTTGCCGGCGTCTTCCACCTCGGCCACGCGCGTGCTGCGCGACCACATCTGCGCCCTCTGCAAGCTGAAGATCCGGTCTTCCACCTCGTATTCGGTTTCCAGGACGACGGTGATGATTTTCTTCTTCACCACGCGGAACAGCACCTTCCGGCGCGGGCCTGAACCGGACAGAATGCGCGCCTGCAAAATGTCGCCGCTGTAGATTTCCGGGTAGCGGGGCACATCGCGCAGAACGGCCAGGGCGTCCTCGACGCGCGCGCCGGGCACGAACACCGCGCCCAGCCAGTCGTGGATGAGGGCGTTGGTCACCGGCGCCGGGTTGTCCGGCCGCCAGGCCGCGACGGCGGGCTCGGCTGGCGCGCCCAGCCTGGACGGCCCTCCCTGATGCAGGCGCGCCAGCATCTCCTCGTCCGCCCGGGCCATGTAGGCTTCGAACTCGCGCAGCGAACGGGGATCGAGCGTCACCGAACCGAGCTGGAGCGTGAAAACCCAAAGCAGCATCCTCATGCGCGCCGCCTCCTTGCCGGCCCCCGGGTCCCGGCCGCGCCCGGCGCCGGCCCCGAATCTGCACCCGTCCGGCCGGTCACACACCTCCTGTTTAGCACACCGAGCGTTCCCCCCTTCCCTTGCGCAAGGATTCGGAGTAATTTATGGGCGGAAGGTTGGACAGGAGGTGAACATGGCAACGGAAACCATGGTTTCTCCGCAACTGAAACCGGAGGAGTGGGAATTGCTCGGGCGGCTCCTTGAGTGCAAGCAGCGGGAGCTGCTGGCCGAGCTCCGCCACACCACCAAGCGCGCGTTCCGGGAAGCCTTGCGCGAGAGGCTCGACCAGGTGGAGGAGCTTCTCGCGAAAATCCCGCGGCTCCCGGCGCCGCCGGAGTCCTGACGGAAGGAGGCGTTGTATGGACAAGAGGTCGCATCCTCATGTGATCCGCACCTGGGCGGTGGAACGCATCCGCACCCACGCGCAACCGGCCGGCCAGGAGCGGCTGGCGTTGAAGAAGCAGACTCCTGGCGCCAAGCCGGTTCCTCGCAGGAGGAAGTCGTCATGAAGATCCTCGACAAGCTGATCTCGTTCCTGGAGATGAAGGGGGTGGCGTACAAGCACGACCGCCACCCCTTGAGCTATACGGCCAAGGAGACCGCGCAGGCCGAGCACGTCTCGCCGCGGTGCTTCGCCAAGGTGGTGATCCTGCACTCGGAGGACGGCTACGCGATGGCGGTGCTGTCGGCGGACCGCATCGTGGACCTGGACGAGCTGCGCGCCGCCTTCGGAAGCCGCCACCTGCGGCTGGCCACGGAGCGCGAGCTGGAGGAGCTGTTCCCCGAGTGCGAGCTGGGCGCGATGCCGCCGTTCGGCAACGGCACGCTGTTCGACCTGCCGGTTTGGGTGGACGGCCTGTTGCTGGCCGAGGAGACGATCTGCTTCAACGCCGGCACGCACCGCGACAGCATCCAGATAGCCACCGAGGACTGGGAGCAGCTGGTGAAGCCGTCCGTGCTGGCGTTCGCCCACGCGGCCGGCTGAGTCCCGCAAGAGGAGACACGAAGGGCGGGCCCCTCGGCGGGGCCCGCCCTGGTGAATGGCCGCGGCGCGGCGGCGCCTATTCGGCGTCGCCGAAGGTATCGTCGAAGTTGAGGTCGCTGCCTTCGCTGCCGGCGAGGTAGTTGCCGCGCGTCTCCTCGTCGTAGAGGTTGAGCGGCTCCGACATCAGCACGTCCTGTTCCTGGACGGGCTCTTCCACCACTTCCTCGCCCGCGATCTTGGTGCGTCGGTAGTATTCCATGCCGGTGCCGGCAGGGATCAGCCGCCCCATGATCACGTTCTCCTTCAGGCCGCGCAGGTAGTCCACCTTGCCGCTGATGGCGGCTTCGGTGAGCACGCGCGTCGTCTCCTGGAAGGAGGCCGCCGAGATGAAGCTGTCGGTGGACAGCGAGGCCTTGGTGATGCCGAGCAGCACCGGCGAGCCGACGGCCGGGCGGCCGCCCGCCTGGCGGACGCGTTCGTTTTCCTCGCGGAACTTGAACTTGTCCACCACTTCCTCCGGCAGGAAGTCGGTGTCGCCGATGTCTTCCACCTTCACCCAGCGCAGCATCTGGCGGACGATGACCTCGAGGTGCTTGTCGTTGATGTTGACGCCCTGGAGGCGGTACACCTCCTGGATCTCGTTCACCAGGTACTTCTGGACCTCTTTTTCGCCGAGCACCCGGAGGATGTCGTGCGGGTTGCGCGGGCCGTCCATCAGCGGGTCGCCCGCCTTGACGCGCTCGCCGTCCTGCACGCTGAGGTGGACGCCGCGCGGGATCAGGTACTCGCGTTCGGAGCCGTCGTCGCCGACCACGGTCACCCGGCGGTGGCCCTTGACAACGTCGCCGACGCGGACGACGCCGTTGATCTCGCTCATCACCGCGGCTTCGCGCGGCTTGCGGGCCTCGAACAGCTCGACCACGCGCGGCAGGCCGCCGGTGATGTCCTTGGTCTTGGTCGTGGCGCGAGGGATCTTGGCCAGCACGTCGCCGGCATGCACCACGCTGCCGTCGCGCACCAGCAGGTGCGCGTTGGTCGGCAGCAGGTATTTCCTCTCGTCATGCCGCGTGCCGCCTTCGGGGCGGACGATGATCGTCGGCAGCCGCTTCTCGTCCTGCGAGTCGATGATGACCCACTGCGACAGGCCGGTGACTTCGTCCACCTGCTCGTGGTAGGTGAGGTTCTCGATGATGTCCTTGAAGTGGACGACGCCGGAGACCTCGGTAAGGATGGAGAAGGCGAAGGGGTCCCATTCGAGCAACGTCTGGCCCGCCTCGACCTTCGCGCCGTTCTCGACGAGGATCTTGGCGCCGTAGACCACCTGGTAGCGCTCGCGCTCGCGGCCCTTCTCGTCCACCACGGCCAGCAGGCCGGTGCGGTTCATGGCGATGATCTCGCCCTGGGCGTTGCGCACCGTGTTGATGTTGATGTAGCGGGCGAAGCCGTCGTACCGGGCTTCCTGCTTGTTCTGCTCGACGCCCGCCGCCGCCGCGCCGCCGATGTGGAACGTGCGCATGGTGAGCTGCGTGCCGGGCTCGCCGATCGACTGCGCCGACAGGATGCCCACGGCCTCGCCGCGCTCCACCAGCCGCCCGGTGGCAAGGTTGCGCCCGTAGCAGAGCTGGCAAACGCCGCGTTTGGACTCGCAGGTGAGCACCGAGCGGATCTTGACGCGGTCCACGCCGGCGTCCTCGATCTGCTGCGCCAGCTCTTCGGTGATCTCCTCGTTGGCGTGCACGAGGATATTGCCCTCGTAGTCCTTCAGGTCCTCGAGCGCCACGCGGCCGACGATGCGGTCGCGCAGGTGCTCGATGATCTCGCCCGATTCGATGATCGGCTCGACGTAGATGCCGTCCGTGGTGCCGCAGTCGTACTCGCTGACGATGACGTCCTGCGCCACGTCGCACAGGCGGCGCGTCAGGTAGCCGGAGTCGGCCGTCTTCAGCGCCGTGTCGGCGAGGCCCTTGCGCGCGCCGTGGGTTGAAATGAAGTACTGAAGCACGTTCAACCCTTCGCGGAAGTTGGCGGTGATGGGCGTCTCGATGATCTCGCCGTTCGGCTTGGCCATCAGGCCGCGCATGCCGCTGAGCTGGCGGATCTGCTGCCGCGAGCCGCGCGCGCCCGAGTCGGCCATGATGTAGATCGGGTTCAGCCTGCCGGCCTTGTCGTCGGCCTCCATCACGCGGAACATTTCCGCCGAGACTTCATCGGTGACCTTGTTCCAGATCTCGATGATCTTGTTGTATCGCTCGCCCTGCGTGATGGCGCCTTCCTGGTACTGGTTCTGGACTTCGACCACCTGCCGCTCGGCCTCGCGGACCAGGCGCGGCTTCGACTCCGGCACCACCATGTCGTCGATGCCGATGGAGACGCCCGCCTTGGTGGCCGCCATGAAGCCGAGGTCCTTGATGTCGTCCAGCAGCTTCACCGTGGTCTGGAGGCCCAGCTTCAGGTAGCAGTACTGCACCAGCTGGGTGAGGCCCTTCTTCTTCAGCAGCCCGTTGATGAAGGGCATCTCGGGCGGCATGATGTCGTTCAGCAGCACGCGCCCGACGGTGGTCTCCATGTCGGTCTTGTGGTACTCGACCGGCTCGATGTGCAGCAGGTCCTGCGGGTCGCGCGCGGTCGACAGGTCGAGCACCTTGCCGGTGTAGCGCAGCGTGATGGGCGTCTGCGTCTCCACCTCGCCCATCTCGTAGGCGATGAGCACGTCCTCGACCGAGGCGAACTTCTTGCCCTCGCCCTTCGAGCCGAGCCGCGCCTTGGTCAGGTAATACAGGCCGAGCACCATGTCCTGGGTCGGCACGGCGATGGGGGCGCCGTGCGCCGGCGACAGGATGTTGTGCGAGCTGAGCATCAGCACGTGGGACTCGATCTGCGCTTCCGGCGACAGCGGGATGTGCACGGCCATCTGGTCGCCGTCGAAGTCGGCGTTGAACGCCGTGCACACGAGCGGGTGGATCTTGATCGCCTTGCCGTCCACCAGCACCGGTTCGAAGGCCTGGATGCCGAGCCGGTGCAGCGTGGGGGCGCGGTTGAGCAGGACCGGGTGGTCCTTGACCACCTCCTCGAGGATGTCCCAAACCACCGGGTCCTGCTGCTCGACCAGCTCCTTGGCCTGCTTGATGGTCGTGCAGTGGCCGCGCTGCTCGAGCCGGTGGTAAATGAACGGCTTGAACAGCTCGAGCGCCATCTTCTTCGGCAGGCCCGCCTGGTGGAGCTTCAGCTCGGGCCCGACGACGATGACGGAGCGGCCCGAATAGTCGACGCGCTTGCCGAGCAGGTTCTGGCGGAAGCGGCCCTGCTTGCCCTTGAGCGCGTCGGAGAGCGACTTCAGGGGGCGGTTGTTGGCGCCGCGCAGCACGCGGCCGCGCCGGCCGTTGTCGAACAGCGCGTCGACGGCCTCCTGCAACATGCGCTTCTCGTTGCGGACGATGACGTCCGGCGCATGCAGCTCGATGAGCTTCTTCAGGCGGTTGTTCCGGTTGATGACGCGCCGGTAGAGGTCGTTGAGGTCGCTGGTGGCGAAGCGGCCGCCGTCGAGCGGCACCAGCGGGCGCAGCTCGGGCGGGATCACCGGCAGCACGCTCAGGATCATCCACTCCGGCTTGTTGCCCGAGCGCAGGAAGCTCTCCACCACGCGGAGCCGCTTGGCGTACTTCAGCTTCTTCTGCTGGCTCTGCTCGGTCTTCATCTTCTCGCGGATCTCGGCCGAGAGAGCCTCGATGTCGAGCTTGCGCAGCAGCTCGCGGATGCCTTCGGCGCCCATCGTGGCGACGAACTTGCCAGGATACTCGGCCTCCAGCTGCCGCTTGCGCTCGTCGGTGATCACCTCGCCCTTGGCCAGGCCGGGCACCTCGCCGGGGTCGACGACGACGTAGGCCTCGAAGTACAGCACGCGCTCGAGGTCGCGCAGCGTGATGTCGAGCAGGTAGCCGATGCGCGACGGCAGGCCCTTGAAGAACCAGACGTGCGAGCACGGGCTGGCCAGCTCGATGTGCCCCATGCGCTCGCGGCGCACGCGCGACAGCGTCACCTCGACGCCGCACTTGTCGCAGATCACGCCGCGGTGCTTCATGCGCTTGTACTTGCCGCAGAGGCACTCCCAGTCGGCGATGGGGCCGAAGATGCGGGCGCAGAACAGGCCGTCCCGCTCCGGCTTGAACGTCCGGTAGTTGATCGTCTCCGGCTTGGTCACCTCGCCGTGCGACCAGCTGCGGATCTTCTCCGGCGAGGCCAGGCTGATGCGGATGCAGTCAAAATCGGCAATCAGGCTCGATCGGTCGTAAGGGGATGCTCGGTACATGTTCGCCTCCTGTCCTTTCCGGAATTCAGTCCGCAGCCAGCGCCGTCTCAAACGGCTCGCGGCTTCTCTTGATCAGTTCCACGTCGAGGCACAGGGCCTGCAATTCGCGGATCAAAACGTTGAAGGACTCGGGCACGCCGGGCTCGGCCGCGGCCTCGCCCTTGACGATGGCTTCGTAGATCTTGGCGCGCCCGTACACATCGTCGGACTTCGCCGTCAGCAGCTCCTGCAACACATAGGCCGCGCCGTAGGCCTCCAGCGCCCAAACCTCCATTTCGCCGAAGCGCTGGCCGCCGAACTGCGCCTTGCCGCCGAGCGGCTGCTGGGTGATGAGCGAGTAGGGCCCGATCGAGCGGGCGTGGATCTTGTCGTCGACCAGGTGGCTGAGCTTGAGCATGTAGATGACGCCCACCGTGACCGGCTGCTCGAACGGCAGTCCGGTCATGCCGTCGTACAGCGTCACCTTGCCCGAGGTGGGGATGCCCGCCTCGGCCAGCTCGCGCTTGATGTCCTCCTCGGTGGCGCCGTCGAAAACCGGCGTCGCGTAGCGCTTGCCGAGCTTCAGCCCGGCCCAGCCGAGGTGGGTTTCCAGGATCTGGCCAACGTTCATTCGCGAGGGCACGCCGAGCGGGTTGAGGATGATTTCCACCGGAGTGCCGTCCTCGAGGTACGGCATGTCCTCTTCGGGGACGATCTTCGAGATGACGCCCTTGTTGCCGTGGCGGCCGGCCATCTTGTCGCCCACGCTGAGCTTGCGCCGCATGGCGATGTAGACCTTGACCACCTTGATGACGCCGGGCGGCAGCTCGTCGCCCTTCTTGAGCTTCTCGATCTTCTCCGCGGTGATCTTTTCGAGCACCGCGATCTGGCGCGAGGTGAGCTCCTCGATCTCGTCGATGGCCTCGTTCAGGCGCGGGTCCTTGCCGCTGAGCTTCATCCGCTTCAGGTCGCGCGCCTTCAGCTTCTCGAGCACGTCGCGCGTCAGCGGCGTGCCCTTGGCCAGCAGCTTCTTGTTGGTCTTTTCGTCGTGCAGGTCGGCCAGCAGCTCCTTGCCGGCGAAGAGCGCCTCCAGGCGCTTGGCGCGCTCGTCGGCGAGGATGCGCTTTTCGTCCTCGAGGTTGCGCCGCAGCTTTTCCATCTTGGCTTCGAGGATCGCCTTGCTGCGCTCGTCCTGGTCGGCACCCTTGCGCGAGAAGACCTTGGCGTCGACGACCACGCCCTCGATGCCCGCCGGGCAGTACAGGCTGGCGTCCTTCACGTCGCCCGCCTTCTCGCCGAAGATCGCGCGCAGGAGCTTCTCTTCCGGCGTCAGCTGGGTTTCGCCCTTCGGCGTCACCTTGCCGACGAGGATGTCGCCCGGCTTGACCTTGGCGCCGATCATGATGATCCCGCTCTCGTCGAGGTTCTTCAGGAAGCTCTCGCTGATGTTCGGGATGTCGCGGGTGATCTCTTCGGGGCCGAGCTTGGTGTCGCGGGCCTCGATCTCGAACTCCTCGATGTGGATCGAGGTGTACCAGTCCTCCTTCACCAGCTTCTCGCTGACGATGATGGCGTCCTCGAAGTTGTAGCCGCGCCACGGCATGAAGGCGACCAGCACGTTGCGCCCGAGCGCCAGCTCGCCGTGGTCGGTGCAGGGCCCGTCGGCGAGCACGTCGCCCTTCTTCACCCGCTGGCCCACGTGCACCACCGGCTTCTGGTTGATGCAGGTGTTCTGGTTGGAGCGCTTGAACTTGATCAGCGGATAGATGTCGGCGCCCACTTCGCGCGACATCTGCCCTTCATGCACGCTGCCCTCGACGCGCACGATGATGCGCTCGCTGTCGACGCTGTCGACGATGCCGGAGCGGCGGCAGATGACCACCGCGCCGCTGTCGCGCGCCGTCACCGCCTCCATGCCCGTGCCGACGACCGGCGCCTCGGCGCGCAGCAGCGGCACGGCCTGGCGCTGCATGTTGGAGCCCATCAGCGCGCGGTTGGCGTCGTCGTTCTCGAGGAACGGGATCAGCGAGGCGGCCACGCTGACCAGCTGCTTCGGACTGACGTCCATGTACTGGATCTGGCTGCGGTCGACGAGCGTGAAGTTGCCCGCCTTGCGGGCGTTGACCAGATCGTCGAGGATGCGGCCTTCCTCGTCCAGCCTGAGGTTGGCCTGGGCGATGACGTAGCGGTCCTCGTCCCACGCCGAGAGATAGTCGCAATGGGCTTCGAACTCCGGCGGGTTGTCCTTGTTCCTGAGGGAAGCCAGGATCTTGTCGGCTTCCTTGCGGGACAGGATCTGGCCCACTTTCAGGTTCGAGGCGCCGGGGTTGACCACGCGCACCTCGTCCTGCACCACGCCGTTGACCACGCGGCGGTACGGGCTTTCGATGAAGCCGTATTCGTTGATGCGGGCGAAGCAGCTCAGCGAGGAGATCAGGCCGATGTTGGGCCCTTCCGGGGTCTCGATCGGGCAGATGCGCCCGTAGTGCGTCGGGTGGACGTCGCGGACCTCGAAGCCGGCGCGCTCGCGGCTCAGGCCGCCGGGCCCGAGCGCCGACAGGCGGCGCTTGTGGGTGATCTCCGACAGCGGGTTGGTCTGGTCCATGAACTGCGAGAGCTGGCTGGAGCCGAAGAACTCGCGGATGGCGGCCATCACCGGCTTGGCGTTGACCAGGTCGTGCGGCATGGCCGTCGACATCTCCTGGTAGACCGCCATCTTCTCCTTGATGGCGCGCTCCATGCGGACCAGGCCGATGCGGAACTGGTTTTCCAGAAGCTCGCCCACGGCGCGGACGCGGCGGTTGCCGAGGTGGTCGATGTCATCCACCGTGCCGATGCCCTTCCGGAGCCGGAGCAGGTAGCGGATCGTGTCGATGAAATCCTGGCGGTCCAGCGTGCGGCGGTCGAGCGGGTTCTCGCTCACGTACGGCTCGCCGGCGGCCTTGCGCTGCCGCTGCTGCTCCAGCCAGCCCTCGGGCGCGTACTCGGGGTTGTCGTAAATCTTGATGTTGAACTTCATCCGGCCCACGCGCGAAAAGTCGTACTTGCGCGGGTCGAAGAACATCCCGTGGAACAGCTGCTGCGCCGTGTCGAGCGTGGGCGGGTCGCCGGGCCGGAGCTTCTTGTAGATCTCCATCAGCGCCTCGTTGGGCGTCTTGATGGGGTCTTTCTTCAGCGTGGCCGAGATCACGACGCCGACGTCGTCCCGCTCGGGGAAGAAAATCTCGATTGTTTTGATGCCGGCGTCGACAATCTGCGCCAGCCGCCCGGCGGTGAGCTCCTGGTTGGCCTCGGCGAGGATCTCGCCGGTCTCCATGTCAATCACGTCGCTGGCAACGAACGCGCCTTCCAGATCGGCGGTGGTGACCTCGACGGCGTCGATCTTCGCCTTCTTCAGCGCTTCGATCGTGGTCTCTTTCACCTTGCGGTGCGCCGGGTGGATGACCTCGCCGGATTTCGACGTGATGGCCTGCGCGAGCTTCATGCCGACCAGCGAATCGTCCACCTTCCAGTAAATCCGCCCGTCCTTCAGCACGAGCTGGCTGATCCGGTAGAACGCCCTCAGGATCTCGGCGTCGCTCTTCATGCCGAGCGCCCGCAGGAACACCGTGCCGTAAAACTTCCGCTTCCGGTCGATCCGCACGTAGAGCAGGTTCTTGTTGTCGTACTCGAATTCGACCCAGGAGCCGCGGTAGGGAATGATCTTGCCGAGATAGTAGTTCTGCGCCTGCGTTCTTTCGAAGAACACGCCGGGCGAGCGGTGCAGCTGGCTGACGATGACGCGCTCGGTGCCGTTGATGATGAAGGTGCCGTTGCGGGTCATCAGCGGGATTTCGCCGAAGAAGACCTCCTGCTCCTTCATGTCGCGGAGGCTGCGGTTGCCTTCCTCGTCCTTGTCGTACATCTTCAGGCGGATGGTCACCTTCAGCGGGGCGGCGAAGGTCATGCCGCGCTCCTCGCACTCCGCCTGGTCGTATTTGAGCTGGAGGCCGACGGGGTCGCCGCAGCGCGGACAGAAGGTCACCAGGTTCCTGTTGAACGTGCCGCACTTGGGGCAGATGACGTCGCCCGGGTGGAAGGGGTCGGTCTTGATGGTGGCGCCGCAGGCCGGGTTGCGGCACACGGTGCGCAGGTGGTGCAGCCCCTTCAGGTGCCCGCACTTGCACTCCCAGTTGCCGATGGTGTAATCAACGAACTCCAGCTCCGAGTAGCCGCGGAAATCCGAGATCGGGAAGACGCTCTGGAAAACGCTTTGCAGTCCGACGTCGTCCCGCTCGTCGGGCAGCAGGTCCATTTGCAGGAAGCGCTCGTAGCTGCGCTTCTGCACCTCGATCAGGTTCGGGATGGGGATTGAGGTCTTGACCCTGGAAAAATCGACACGTTCCTGTTGCGTGCCAGCCGAAGCAGTTGCCATTCTCCACTCCTTCCATGCCTACGCCGCAGGCTCGATGGCCGCGGCGTTGCAGGGGCGGTCCGCGGGAAACGGAACGCCAATCCGGTATTCAATCTGTTTTTTCGGGGAGATGCCCGGCGCAGGGACGTCTGTCACCAAGGGCAGGAACAATTTGTTGCGGGAAACGGAGCCGCCACCGGCTCGCGGCGGAGGCAGCAAGACACCACACGGGCGCAGGGCGGACGGTCGAGGGACGGCTGCCCCGCTCCGCTCAAATGCGGATGGATGGCAAACAGCAGATGACACAAGCGCGGCGCTTCCCGGTACGGCTCCAGAATCCGATGTCTCGAGTGTAGCAGACGGACTCCGGCAAGGTCAAACCGCGGCCGGCAGCGCAAGCCGCCCTGGTCCGCTCCGGGCGGCAGGGCGGCTGCAACCTCTTTCGCGGCGCCTTGCACGGGGCGCGCTTGCCGACGCAAGCGCGCCTACTGGATCTCGACCGTGGCGCCGGCCTCGACGAACTTCTTCTTGATCGCCTCGGCTTCTTCCTTGCTGACGCCTTCCTTGATCGGCTTCGGGACGGACTCGACGAGGTCCTTGGCCTCCTTCAGGCCGAGGCTCGTCACTTCGCGCACCGCCTTGATCACATTGATCTTGTTGGCGCCGGCCGAAGTCAGGATGACGTTAAACTCCGTCTTCTCTTCCGCCGGGGCCGCAGCAGCCGCTGCCCCGCCGGCAGGCGCAGCGACAGCCACGGCGGCGGCAGCCGCGCTCACGCCCAGCTTCTCTTCCAGCAGCTTCACCAGCTGGGATGCCTCCAGCAGAGTCAGCCCCTGGATCTGTTCGGCAATTGCATTGATATCAGCCATTGTTCTCGATTCTCCCTGTCTGAAATCCCTTCCTGCTCCGCCTCGCGCGCCCGGCTCGGTTCCATCTCCAGGACGAGGCTCGCGTCGGCTAGGAGGAAAACCTGTTTTCCTTCACACCCTGGTCGATGACAACCGCCAGGTTGCGGGCCACTCCCTGCAACGCGGTCACCAGCCGTTGCGCCGGGGCGTTGATCAGGTACAGCAGCTTCGCGTAGATCTCTTCCTTCGGCGGCATGTTGGCCAGCTCTTCGATCGCCTTGATGTCGATCGCCCTGCCCTCGACGAGTCCCGCCTTGAAGGTGATGGCCGGGTTGGCCTTCGCGTAGGCGCTGAGCGCCTTGGCCAGCGCCACCGGGTCGCCGGCGGTGAAGGCCACGGCCGTCGTGCCCTTCAGATTGCTGAGGACGCTCTCGGCCGGCAGCCCGGCGGCCGCCTTCGCCGCCAGCGTGTTCTTCACCACGCGGTACATCCCGCCGGCGCCGCGGACGGCCTTGCGCAGCTCGAAATCCTGGGCCACGGTCAGCTTGTCGAAGCTGGTCACGAAAACGGTGGCGCAGGCCTGCAAGTCCTGCCGCAGTTGCTCGAGTTCCTGCTGCTTTTTCTTCCTGTCTTTCATCGCTGTTCCTCCCGCGCCGCCCTACACAACGCGCATGTTGTAAGGCGTCACGTCCAGGCTGACGCCAGGCCCCATGGTCGAGCACACCGTCACGCTCTTCACGTACCGGCCCTTGGCCGCGGCGGGCTTGGCGCGAACCACCGCCTGAATCAGCGTGTTGGCATTCTCGAGAAGCTTGTCCGTGGGGAAGCTGACCTTGCCGACCGGCGCATGAATCACGCCCGTCTTGTCCACGCGGAATTCCACCTTGCCCGCCTTGACTTCCTGCACGGCCTTGGCCACGTCCATGGTGACCGTGCCGGTCTTCGGGTTCGGCATCAGTCCCCGCGGGCCGAGGATCTTGCCGAGCTTCGCCATCGAGCGCATCATGTCCGGCGTGGCGATGACCGCGTCAAAATCCAGCCAGTTTTCCTTCTGGATTTTCTCGATCATGTCCTCGCCGCCCACGTAGTCGGCGCCGGCGGCCTCCGCCTCGCGGATCTTCTCGCCGGAGGCGATCACCAGCACGCGCTTGGTCTTGCCCAAGCCGTGCGGCAGCACCACCGTGCCGCGCACCATCTGGTCGGCGTGGCGCGGATCGACGCCAAGGCGCATGTGCACCTCGACCGTCTCGTCAAACTTCGTGTATTTCAGCTTCTGGACGAGCGGGATCGCTTCCTCCAGGGTGTACGGCCGCTTTTCCACCTGCTGCGCCGCAGCAATGTATTTTTTTCCTGGTTTTCTCGCCATAATGGACTGGTCCAAACGGCGCCGCTGTTTCCTGCCGGAACCGGCGCCTCCCAATGTTGACGGGGCGGCGGGCCATCGGGCCGCACGCCGCTCCCGATCGCTGAAAAGATCGGGGACTTTTTCAGGCTACCACAGCCGCTGCCGCGCTGTAAACGCAGGCCGCGGCCTTATTGCACCACCTCGACGCCCATCGAACGGCAGGCGCCCTTGACCTGCGAGATCGCCGCCTCGAGATCGAAGCAGTTCAGGTCCGGCATCTTGATGCGGGCGATCTCCTCCACCTGCTTCATGGTGATCTTCGCCACCTTGGTCCGGTTCGGCTCGGCGCTGCCTTTGGCCAGATTGCACGCCTTCTTGACCAGCACCGCCACCGGCGGGGTCTTGGTGATGAAGGTGAAGGAGCGGTCCGAATAGATCGTGATCACCACCGGGATGATCAGCCCTTCCTGCTCCTTCGACGACGTCTTGGCGTTGAACGCCTTGCAGAACTCCATGATGTTGACGCCCTGGGGGCCGAGGGCCGTGCCCACCGGCGGCGCGGGCGTCGCCTTGCCCGCCGGGATTTGCAGCTTCACCTGCGCTGTGACTTTCTTCGCCATGGTTCAAAATCCTGAATCGTAATCCTGCTAGCTCACCTTTTCGACCTGGAGGAAATCCAGCTCGACGGGCGTGGAACGGCCGAAAATGGTCACCAGCACGCGGAGCGTGTTGCGCTCCGGGTTGACCTCGTCCACCTTGCCCTGGAAATTGGAGAACGGCCCGTCGATGATGCGCACCGTCTCGTTCTTTTCAAACGTCAGCTTCGGCCTCGGACGCTCGGCGGAGGTCGCCTGGCGGTTGAGCACCGCATCCACTTCCGCCTCCGACAACGGCACGGGCGTGTTGCCGCCTCCGACGAACCCCGTCACGCGGGGCGTGTTCTTGATCTGGTGCCAGAGGTCGTCATCCATCGCCATCTGCACCATCACGTAGCCGGGATACAGCAGCCGCTTGCTGGTGACCTTCTTCCCGTTGCGCAGCTCGACGACCTCCTCGGTCGGGATGAGGATCTGTCCGATCTTGTGGCTGAAGCCGTAAGCCTCCGCCCGCGCCCGCAGCGAATCGGCCACTTTCTGCTCGAAGCCGCTGTAGGTGTGGATGATATACCACTTCATGCCGGACGCTTCAGCGGCCGTGGCAGACTCCTGCGGTTCTGCGGCCGGCTCCGCCACGGCCTCTTCGGCCGGCAGCGAGGCGGCCGCTTCTTCCACCGGGGCCGGCCCGGCGGCTTCCTGCTCGCCGGAAGGCGCAGAGACCTCGCCCTGGACTGCCTCCGCTTCCGGGGCGGGGGCCGGCTCCTGCTCCGGGATTCCTGATTCGAATTCCTGTTCCGGCATCGCTTGATCCGTCCTGAGCGCTCGTGAAGCTAGCGGCGCGCCAGCGTGTCGAAAATCCTCGTAATGGCCCGGCCGAGAATCATGTCAACGGCGGCGAAATAGGCAGCGAACAGGAAAACCGTGGCGAGCACCACGGCGGTGGTCGCCTCCACCTGCTTCCGCGTCGGCCAGGTGACGCGGCGCATTTCGGCCTTCAGGTCGTCGATATAATCCTTCGCGGCAGCAAACCAGCCGGCAATCCCCTGTTTCTCAGGCTGGCTGCCGCCGTTTGCTGCGATCGGTTTCGTGGCCATGATGGGCACCTTGTCTCACCGGCTCGTTTCCGGCCGGGCTTTTTCCGGCCGCCAAATCCAGCGCCGGCGGCACGCCGCCGGCCGATAATTCCCCGTGGTTTCCTGAAATGGAGGAAGTGGCAGGGGCTGAGGGAATCGAACCCCCACTCGCGGTTTTGGAGACCGCCGGTCTACCGTTAACCTAAGCCCCTGGGGCTAAACTCCTACTTATATTACCCTGAACGCGGCGGCCCGTGCAGCCGCCGCGCCCAAAAAACGCTACTCGAGAATCTCGGTCACCGTGCCGGCGCCGACGGTGCGGCCGCCTTCGCGGATCGCAAACCGCAGCCCCTTCTCCATCGCCACCGGCGTGATCAGCTCCACCTCGAGCGACACGTTGTCGCCCGGCATCACCATCTGCACCCCCTCGGGCAGCTTCACCACACCCGTCACGTCCGTCGTCCGGAAGTAAAACTGCGGCCGGTAGCCCGTGAAAAACGGCGTGTGCCGCCCGCCCTCTTCCTTCGACAGCACGTACACCTCGCCCTTGAACTTCGTGTGCGGCGTGATCGAGCCCGGCTTGGCCAACACCTGCCCGCGCTCCACCTCGTCCTTCTCCACACCCCGCAACAGCAGCCCGACGTTGTCCCCCGCAATGCCCTCGTCCAGCAGCTTCTTGAACATCTCCACGCCCGTCACCACCGTCTTCCGCGTCGGACGGAAGCCCACAATCTCCACCTCGTCGCCCACCTTGATCTTGCCCTTCTCGATCCGCCCCGTCACCACCGTGCCGCGGCCCTGGATCGAGAAAATGTCCTCAATCGGCATCAGAAACGGCTTGTCCACGTCCCGCTGCGGCAGCGGAATGTAGTTGTCCACCGCCTCCATCAGCGCCTCAACCTGCTTCTCCGCCTCCGGATCCCCGTTCAGCGCGTTCAGCGCGCTCACCCGCACAATCGGCACCTCGTCGCCAGGAAATCCGTAGCTCTTCAGCAACTCCCGCAGCTCCAGCTCCACCAGCTCCAAAAGCTCCGGGTCGTCCATCATGTCCACCTTGTTCAGCGCCACCACAATGTAGGGCACACCCACCTGCCGCGCCAGCAACACGTGCTCCCGCGTCTGCGGCATCGGCCCGTCCGGCGCCGCCACCACCAGAATCGCCCCGTCCATCTGCGCCGCGCCCGTGATCATGTTCTTGATGTAGTCGGCGTGGCCCGGACAGTCCACGTGCGCATAGTGCCGCTTCGCCGTCTCGTACTCGACGTGCGCCACCGCAATCGTGATGCCCCGCGCCTTCTCCTCCGGCGCGTTGTCAATCGAGTCGAAACTCCGGAACTGCACCCGCGGATTGTGCTTCGCCAGCACCTTCGTGATCGCCGCCGTCAACGTCGTCTTGCCATGATCAATGTGGCCGATCGTCCCGATGTTGACGTGCGGCTTGCTGCGGTCAAATTTCTCTTTCGCCATGAGCTTTGCTGTCTCCTGTCCGAGTGGTCGATCCTTGTCCTGGTTCTCTCTTGCGAACTATCTGGAAACCTTGCCCTGCATCCGGCTGATCACCTCTTCGGTGACCGAAGCCGGCGCTTCCTCGTAACGGCCGAAATGCATGGTGAAGCTGCCGCGGCCCTGCGTGCGCGAACGCAGCTCGGTCGCGTAGCCGAACATCTCCGACAGCGGCACCATCGCGCGGATGATCTGCGTGCCGCCTTTCATCTCGACGCCCTCGAGGCGTCCGCGGCGGCTGATGAGATCGCCATTGACGGCGCCCATATACTCGTCGGGCACCACCACTTCGACGCGCATCACCGGCTCGAGCAGCACCGGCCGCGCTTTCTGCGCGGCGTCCTTGAACGCCATCGAACCGGCGATCTTGAACGCCATCTCCGATGAGTCGACCTCGTGGTAGCTGCCGTCGAACAGCGTCACCTTGACGCCGGTCACCGGATAGCCGGCCAGCACCCCGCCTTCCATCGCCTCGACGATGCCCTTTTCCGCAGCCGGAATGTATTCCTTGGGCACCACGCCTCCGACGATGGCGTTGACAAACTCGTATGTCTTCTCCGCCAGGGGCTCGACGCGGATCTTCACGTGGCCGTACTGGCCGCGGCCGCCGGTCTGCCGGACGAAGCGGCCCTCGCCCTCCGCCTGGCGGGTGATCGTCTCGCGGTAGGCGACTTGCGGCTTGCCCACGTTGGCGCCGACGCCGAACTCGCGCTGGAGGCGGTCGACGATGATCTCCAGGTGCAGCTCGCCCATGCCGGACAGGATCGTCTGTCCGGTTTCGGGATCGGTGTTGACGCGCAGCGTCGGGTCTTCGGCCACCAGCTTGGCGATGGCCATGCCGAGCTTCTCCTGGTCGGCCTTGGTCTTGGGCTCGATGGCGAGCTGGATGACCGGGGCGGCGAAGTCGATGGCCTCCAGCAAAATCGGGTGCGTCTCGTCGCAGATGGTGTCGCTGGTGGTGACCGTCTTCAGGCCCACGCAGGCGGCGATGTCGCCGGCGCGGATCTCGCTGATCTCCTCGCGCTTGTTGGCGTGCATGCGCAGCAGCCGCCCGATGCGCTCCTTCTTGTTCTTGGAGACGTTCAGCACGGTGTCGCCGGTCTTGACGACCCCGGAATAGACGCGGATGAAGGCGAGCTGGCCGACGTAGGGGTCGGTCATGATTTTGAACACGAGCGCCGCGAACGGCTCGTCGTCGCTCGCCTTGCGCTCCAGCTCGCGCGAGGGGTCGTTGGGGTCGGTGCCGCGCACCGAAGCGATGTCGACCGGCGAAGGCAGCAGGTCGACGACGGCGTCCAGCAGGTTCTGCACGCCCTTGTTCTTGAACGCCGAGCCGCAGATGACGGGGAAGATCTTCAGCTCGATGGTCCCCTTGCGGAGGCCGGCCAGGATCTCTTCCTCGGTGAGCTCCTCGCCGTTGAGATACTTTTCCATCAGATGGTCGTCGCACTCGGCCGCCGCCTCGACCATCTTCTCCCGGTACTCCTTCGCCTTCTCGACCAGATTGGCGGGGATGTCCACGTCGTCGTAGGCCGCGCCGAGGGTCTCGTCACGCCAGATGCGGGCCTTCATCCTGACCAGATCCACGACGCCCTTGAACTGGTCTTCGGCGCCGACCGGAATCTGGATGGGCACCGGGCGCGCCTGGAGTTTTTCGACGATCGTGTCCACGGCGTGATAGAAATCCGCGCCGACACGATCCATCTTGTTGATGAAGCAGACGCGCGGAACCGAGTACTTGTCCGCCTGGCGCCAAACGGTTTCCGACTGCGGCTGCACGCCGGCGACGGCGTCGAACACGGCCACCGCCCCGTCGAGCACGCGCAGCGAGCGCTCGACCTCGGCGGTGAAGTCGACGTGGCCGGGCGTGTCGATGATGTTGATCTGGCAATCGCGCCACTGGCAGAAGGTCGCCGCCGAGGTGATGGTGATGCCGCGCTCCTGCTCCTGCACCATCCAGTCCATCGTCGCCGTGCCTTCGTGGACCTCGCCGATCTTGTACGTGCGGCCCGTGTAGTAAAGGATGCGCTCCGTGGTGGTGGTCTTGCCGGCATCAATGTGGGCCATGATGCCGATGTTCCTCATCTTCTCGATTGGAATGGTGCGGGGCATATCAGTCGTCGCAGGCGCGGCGGCTCAGCTCGGTTTCTCCTTTTACCAGCGGTAGTGAGCGAAAGCCTTGTTGGCTTCCGCCATGCGGTGCACGTCGTCCTTCTTCTTGATGGCTGCGCCGCGCAGGTTGGCGGCGTCCATCAGTTCGTTGGCCAGCTTCTCGGCCATGCTCTTTTCGGCGCGGGCGCGGGCGCCGGCGAGAATCCAGCGGATCGCCAGCGAAGTGCGGCGGTTGGCCGGCACCTCCACCGGCACCTGGTAGTTGGCGCCGCCCACGCGCCGGGTCTTGACTTCCACCAGCGGCTTGCAGTTCTCCACCGCCTTCTTGAACAGCTTCAGCGGGTCGTCGCCGGTCCGCTCGCGGATGGTATCCATCGCGGTGTAGAAGATGCGCTGCGAGACGGTTTTCTTCCCGTCCCACATCATGCTGTTGATGAACTTCTCCGCCAGCGTCGAGTTGTAAACGCTGTCGGGCGGGATCTGCCGGACTTCCGCGCGTCGTCTGCGAGCCATCCTCTCAAGCTCCTTCCGTTACTTCTTGGCAGGCGCGCCGGCCTTGGGCCGCTTGGCGCCGTACTTGGAACGCCCCTGCATGCGCCCGGCCACGCCCGCCGCGTCGAGGGCGCCGCGGATGACGTGGTAACGCACGCCGGGCAGGTCCTTCACGCGTCCGCCGCGGATCAGGACGATCGAGTGCTCTTGCAGGTTGTGGCCGACGCCCGGAATGTAGGTGGTCACCTCGATTCCGTTGGTCAGCCGCACGCGGGCCACCTTGCGCAGCGCCGAGTTGGGCTTCTTCGGCGTGGTGGTGTAAACACGCGTGCACACGCCCCGCTTCTGGGGGCAGCCCTGCAAAGCCGGACTCGCCGTCTTGTAGCGCGGCGGCTTTCTTCCCTTGCGAACGAGCTGGTTGAATGTCGGCACGTACGTCCCTCAGAACACCTGGTTCAAAAACCCAAACCTGCCGCCGGCCGGGCGCGGCCGCGCTGCGCCGTTTCCCGGCGCAACGTTTCCTTGCCGCAAGCCGCAACCGGCGGCCTGACGATCCAAAAACTCGTGAATGACTCGTGGCGCGGCGGACTTGAAATCTCGCCGGCGCTCACCCGAGAGGGTCTACTTCGGACACGCCCATGCTCCGCTCAGCTCAAAGTCTGAAGGAACCTCGGGGCGGGCCCCCAGTCGGCTTCCCCGCCAGCCTCTTTCGAGGCTCGGCCCCGGGAAGGGTTACCAGGAGCGGAACAGAGAACTCCTCAAACTCTTCCAGCGTAGCTCGGCGGCGGAAAAGTTGTCAACTCGGAGCGCCCATGCGCGCCCGCGCAGCATCCCGCTTCCCCGACATGGACTGTCCTGCGCCGCGCCTCGCGCCCAATTCAGGGCGTGTGAGGCTGACCCGATACTCCCGCGGTACCAAGAGTACTAGATCTTTGTCTGAGAGAATTCCTCGCCACAAGGGACGATACAGGTGAAATCCAACGCAGGTTCTGATCGAAAGACCGGGAGCGTGATCGTTCGATGCTTCTCCGTCTCTTTCGATCCGCTCCCGGGCGGCGCTCCGGGAGAAACGGATCAGCGACCCGCCGTGGCGCCCCATCCATTGTTACCTCTGTTACCTCTCATTTGCCGATCCTGGCGTGCCTGCTTCTGGGGCCGCTGATGCCGGCAGCGCCGCTTGGGCCGCGGCCGGAAACCGAAAGCCTGCTGCCCGGCCCGGAGCAGTTGGCCTATCTGGACGCGCGTTTCCAGGCGTGCACGCACGACGCCGGCTGTCTCATCGCCATTCCCGATAACCGAATGTCTGCCCTGCTGGCTGCGCCTCTGCGGCAGCACTGGCCGGTCGCCGCGGCGCGCACTCTGCTGCCCCCGGGAGCGCAGTGGATGCTCGCCGCGCGCACGGCCGGCGGCTCCGCCCTGTCGGCTTCCGCCGTGGTTCCGCCCGCGCCGCGCGTCGGGCAGCCGCCAAGCTTCCATTCGACGCCCTTCGACCTGGTGGCGCGGCGGGACCGGCTGCCGGCAGCGACCATGTTCCTTGCGGGCATCGTGCTCTTCATCAGCAGCGCCGCCCTGGGCCTTGTCGTGAGGCATCCGGCCGAGCCCGTGATCCCGTCGGCCAAGGAGCCTTTCATTCCGGCAGCCAAAATTCTGCCGCCTTTGGTGGCGTCGCCGCGGCCTGTTGTGACGACCAGAGTGCGGCCGTAGTAAGCTCGGCTGCATGAAGTTCCGGTTTGCTCTTCTCTGGCTTGCGGCAGCCGCCTGGGCGCAACCGTCGTTGCAGACGGCGGAGATCGCCAATCTCCGCCTGGCCAACGGCCAGACGGTGGCTTCCTGCAAGATCGGCTACCGCACCTACGGCGCTCTCAACGCGGACAAGTCGAACGCGGTTCTGTTTCCCACCTGGTTCACCGGCACGAGCGCGCAGCTGGACGGGTGGGTCGGCGCGGACAAGCTGGCCGACCCGTCGCACTTTTTCATCATCACGGTGGATGCGCTTGGCAACGGCGTCAGCTGCTCGCCTTCCAACACGGGCGCGGCGCTGGACCGGCTGGCGATCGCCGACATGGTTGAATCGCAGTACCGGCTGATCACGGAGAAGCTGGGCCTGAAGCGCCTGCATGCGGTGATCGGGATCTCGATGGGAGGCATGCAGGCTTTCGAGTGGATCACATCGCACCCGGAAATGGTGCGCGCCGCCGTGCCGATCGTGGGCTCCCCGCGGCTGAGCGCGTCCGACATCCTTTTGTGGAGCGCGGAGCTCAAGGCGATCGAGGCGGTGGAGCGCGCCGGCGGCAACGCGCGCGATGCGATGCCGGCGGTGCGCATGATGCACGAGTTTGCGCTCACCTCGCCGGACTGGCTGCACGCCAACCGGCCGGCCGCCGGGCTGGACGCCTGGCTCGCGCAGCTGGAAGCCGGCGCGCGCAAGGGCATGGACCCGCGGGACTATGCCGCGCAGTTGCGGGCGATGCTGGGCCACGACGTGACGCGCCGCTTCGGCGG
>Ga0209162_1000421_pt1 | contig 46958 bp, 30 predicted proteins | sample YNPNPMetaG_FD_187121 | JGI IMG/M metagenome (GOLD analysis project Ga0209162, IMG submission 187121) | Anoxygenic and chlorotrophic microbial mat microbial communities from Yellowstone National Park, USA - YNP NP MetaG (SPAdes) (version 2) ...
TCAGGTAAATATTGACGAGCAATTGATCATCGAGGGAACCAGTTATTACGTCTGTGCCCATCCGGCCATCCCTGGTTACCCCTTCATCCAGGAGGGGCAATCCAGCCGCGTTGTGCAATTGCGCAGTACTAGTGGTTTTGTTGCCTTGAAGGTGCAATCACAGCTTCGTGATCAGGCCCTTTGCACCCATGCGTTGCAGCTTCAACCACTTAGTGCGATTCCCGGTTTACAAGCAGCACGCCGCCTTGTTCTTACCGCTGCCGATCAACCCGCCCTGATCAGAACCTATCCCGAACTCGAATACGCTATTCTGATGCCGTGGGTTCATGGGCCGCCTTGGCAAGAACTGATACGCTATCGTCGTCCACTCACGCCATCACAATGCCTGAATCTTGCCCATGCTCTGGCCGATGTTCTGGTTAACCTCGAGCAGCGAGGACTGGTACACGGTGATCTGCAATCGGCCAATGTTATGCTGCCTGGCCTGATCGATCTGGGGGCTGCGGCATCTGTTGCACTGGTTGATCTTGAAACGGTGCACGGCGCAGGCGTGTTACGGTTACCACTGCCGCCACCAGTTAGCCCCTATCTGCATCCTGCACCTGCACAAGGGTTAATGGCCGACCGCTTCAGTGGTGCACTCTTGATCCTCGAACTGCTCGGTTGGTGTGATGAAGCTGTGCGCAACGCTGCGGCTGATAACAGCTTTTTTTCTGCCGCTGACCTGCTGCAACCGACCGAACGCTACCACATTCTCCGCGAGGCATTAGCCAGACGGTGGGGGCTAGGCCCGGCGCAAATGCTCGATCGTCTCTGGCAGAGCACCAGCCCGTCGATGTGCCCGTCATTGAAAGATTGGCAGGCCATTTTGCCCTCACCAACAATGGCCCCAGTTGAGGAGCCATCGCCGTCGTTGCCAACACCATCTTTACCTGACCCGGTTACGCAGCTTATTACCAAGGCCTCTACGCTATACGATCAGGGTCAACCGTATCAAGCGTTGAATGAGTATCGCAGTGCACTTGAACGATTGCCAGCCCATGATCCGCGGGTCGGCGAGGTCATGCAAACCATCGATACTCTTGAACGACAGCTCTCACAATCGACGATCACGAAACAGCGTTCTAATCTGAATATGGCAGTTCCGGTCGTTATTGGCGTTGTTATCATTATCTTGCTCGTCTTGGCATCTGCAATCGGGTTGAATCGTGTTCCTCCATCAGACCTTGTTGTCACATCTCCTACAGTGATTGTTGAACCGGCAACACCGCCGGTAACGCCATCGCCGACGCCGACAATGACCTCCAGCCCCTTACCATCACCATCTCCGGTACTCGCATTTCGCGTTGATCGGATCATGCCAACCGAACTCTTCATCGGAGCAATACCTCTTGAATTTACCGTGCAGGGCGCAGGATTATCAACGGTACGCACGGCAACCCTTCGTGCGGCTGGCTACGAGCCGATTGCATTGACAATCATTGCCGGTAGTAGCGATAGTGAATTACGCCTGCGTCTTGCAAACTTGAAAACATCCCTCGCTGGGGCAATTCCGTTCACCCTCGAACTGAACGGTACACCGGTGCCTGGTGCGGCGGTGACCCTGCGTGATTTCGTCAGTATCCGAACTGTTGCCGGTGTGCGCGCAGAATATCGCTATACCGGTCGGATTGAAGAAGATGGTCAGGGTCTGTTCTCCCGTCTGTATGCTGAACCGGTAGCTACCAGTAGCCTAACCGATCCAATTCGGAATGGTGATGAAGTAGAAGTCTTGAGTGATCAACCCGCAGGCTGGTATCGGATACGGATTCGTACCAGCAGCGATCAAAACCTGGCAGGACGTAGTGGCTATATTGAACGATGGTTGATCGACAACATCGATGTTCCACCGCCACCGACGCCAACTGTTCCACCTGAACCTCCCCGGTTACGATTCAGGAAGCTAAGTGAGACTGAAGATTCACGCTGTGTGCTCATTCAGATTAGAGGTGTTGATACAAGTGGCTGGAGCGTTTCAGTAGATGGTCTGCGACTCGGCGCAGTTTTCGATGCGAGTGGTGATGCCCGTATTTGCGGCTTACGCCCACGCCAAGAAGTGACATTTACTGTGCGCGACGAGCAGGGTGCACCGGTTCGTGGTGGTGTCGGTGTCCCTACTCGTGGCAATGATGTGATGTTCGCCGAATGGCGCTGAGTAGTTACACTCCTCTTCACACGAGATGGCTGTAATCTGCGTGTGGTTCATCCGCAGGTGGATTAAGCTTTGCGGTAAGTATTTCTTCCAGCACTGAAGCGGCAATCGGTAATAGTGGTACCAGACTGAGATTGTAACGTTCGCCAGCATCACCTTGTAGGCGGAGCACTCGTCGTCCTAAAAAGATCAAGGCTGGCAGTAATGCCGGAAGCACCGCCAGTACAATCCCACGTGGCAACCAGCGTTCACGTGGTAACTGACCGATCAGGGCCTGCCCAATGGTAACAACCATCATCGTGTTGAACAGTAATCGTGTGTGCTCTGCGGTACTCTCATTCCGTAAACTCAGATAAGGAATCTTTGGCCAAAATTGTTGTGAATTACCATGTAAAATGATCATCACGACAACATTGGCGATAACAAAACCAAGACTGCGCACGATCCGTTTGCCCATACGATCACTCCTCTAGTGATAACGCACCACGTTCCTCGATTAATCATAGCATCTTACAATGACAACGAGAATAGTTACACGCCCAGGGCAAGATGTCTGTTATCGAATTTATACCGTGAATTGTCTCTCGTTCTCCGCCATGTTTGACGAGGCAGGCAGCTCGGAGTATAGTACACGCAGAACGATACGCACAAGGTGCGACCATCGTTCTCTAGCAATGCACATAACATTAGTACACTGAGCTGGTTATGTCATTTGCCTCTGCGGGCAAGACGCTCGTGACCTCAATTGTACATGGATTATTCTGTACGTCGCTCTAAGGCAGCAGTCATTCATCCCCCTGCGCTGACCGCGGGGGTTTTTTGTAATCAGTACCGGAGGAGGTTTGCATGGGTATCGCTTGGGAAGAAAAATTTGCGCGTGAAGGGCTGACCTTTGATGACGTTCTCCTTATTCCAGCCGAATCCGATGTTTTGCCGGCCACTGTCGATGTCTCAACCTGGCTTACCCGTAACATTCGCCTCAACATACCGATCGTGAGCGCTGCAATGGATACAGTCACCGAACATCGGTTGGCCATTGCTCTTGCCCGTGAAGGCGGCATTGGCATTATCCACAAAAATATGCCGATTGCCAACCAGGCCGAGATGGTGCGCAAAGTAAAACGTTCGGAGAGTGGTATGATCACCGATCCGATTACCCTACCACCCGACCGTACTGTTGGCGATGCCCTCGATCTAATGGCAGAATACAAAATTTCCGGCGTTCCCGTCACAACCCCTGATGGCGATCTCGTCGGTATCATCACCAACCGCGATTTACGTTTTGAAACCGACCGTAGCCGTCCGATTCGCGATCTGATGACATCACGGAACCTGGTAACGGTTCCTGAAGGGACGACTCTTGAAGAGGCGAAGGAGGTATTACACCGTCACCGAATCGAGAAGGTATTGGTCGTCGATCAACGAGGCAAACTGAGCGGGATGATTACCGTCAAAGACATTATGAAGCGAATCGAGTATCCAAACGCCTGCAAAGATGATATGGGACGGCTGCGCGTTGGCGCAGCCGTTGGCGTCAGTGGCGATTATATCGAACGCGCAACTGAGCTGGTACGCGCCGGGGTTGATGTCTTAGTGATCGATACCGCTCACGGCCACTCGCGTGGTGTGCTCGATGCCGTAGTCAAATTACGGGAATTGTTCCCTCAGATTCAGCTTATTGGCGGGAATGTTTCAACTGCCGCTGCTACCATCGCCCTGATCGAGCGTGGGGTGGATGGAGTGAAAGTTGGGCAGGGTCCTGGTTCGATCTGTACCACGCGCGTTGTCACCGGCGCCGGTATGCCTCAGATTACGGCTATTTTTGACTGTGCCCGCGCCGCTGAACCATACGGTATTCCGATTATTGCCGATGGCGGTATTAAGTATTCAGGTGATATTCCTAAAGCAATTGCCGCCGGTGCTCATAGCGTTATGATCGGATCGATTTTCGCCGGTACCGAAGAGAGTCCCGGTGAACTGATCCTCTACGAAGGTCGGAGCTATAAGAGTTATCGCGGCATGGGGAGCATCGGGGCGATGCAACGCGGCGGTGGTGATCGCTATTTCCAGACCAATGTTACCGAGGCCCGCAAGCTGGTAGCTGAGGGGATTGAGGGTATGGTACCGTTCAAAGGGCCACTGAGCGATACCGTTTATCAGTTAGTCGGCGGCTTGCGTGCAGGAATGGGGTATGTTGGCGCAGCTAATATTGAAGCGCTGCGGCGCAATGCACGCTTTATCCGTATTACCACTGCCGGTCAGATTGAGAGCCATCCGCACGATGTCATTATTACGAAACAGGCACCAAATTATGGTGGTCGGCAGTAGGGAGATCGACCGAATCTCCTCACAACCTGCTCTCCCCCTTCCTCTTTGCACGAGAGGAAGGGGGCAATGCCGAACGATGAGCAACTGGCAGAAAAGCAGCACTCGGCAGGACACTGCTCTCTCAGAGCGAATCTTTGACTTGCCTTTAGCATTCGTGTAACGTCAGCACAGGAAACATTCGTGTCTATGCACACCTCTACCATTCCACCAGAATTTGCCGATCTTGTGGCCCCAATGCGGTCTGCCCACGAACGCATCCTGGCCGATTTGCAACACTATCAGCTCATCCCCCCACCACTACCATCTCTCCCTCCGGCCCGTCCACGCGGTGTTGCTGCTGCCCGTGCGTACCCAATGCAGGGTGTGCTCAAATATCACGGGCTGAGTGATTGGGCACAGCGTATTGCCTTTTTGCCATCGATCTCACTTAACAATGCTGCTGCCCACACAACGACTCTGGTCGAGTTCGATCCTGCCTTACCGGTTGATAGTGCTGTTATCGGCGGTATTCCGGCCCAGGGACGTGAACTTGAGCGGGTAGTAACAGTGCTCGATGCCGTACGATCACTGGCCGGTATCACCAGCCATGCCCGTGTTGTTTCGCGGAATGTGCTACGCACGCGGGTGGCCGGTAAGGGCCTGGGAACCAGTGCGTCGGCAGCGGCAGCGCTAGCTTGTGCCGCCGTGGGTGCGATCTTCGGCCCAGAACTGGCCGGTCATACTCGTTTTCTCTCCACCCTGGCGCGCCTGCTAGCCGGTTCCGGCTGTCGTAGCGCTGCCGGCGGATTGGCACTCTGGCTCAGCTATCCTGGCATTCCTCCTGCCGAAAGCTACGCCGTGCGCCTCGATCAGCACCACGAACTTGATAATATCGCGTTGATCACCGTACCTATCGATTCGCGGATCGGCTTGAAAACCGAACAGGCGCATCATGATGCGCCGCATAGTATCTTCTTCCGCGCCTGGATGTTGGCGCGTGGCGATGAAGTCCGTGAGTGTATTGGTGCGGTACGACGGGGCGATTGGAAAACCATCGGTCAACTCGCCGAACTCGATAGCATGCGTCTCCATGGCGTGACGATGTCCGGTTCGCGCGAGCAGCGCATTATTGGCTGGGAACCGGAAAACATTACTCTATTCCGGCTGTGCAACGATCTGCGTGCACGCGGGATACCGGTTTATGCCAGTACCGATACTGGCCCGACGGTGGTCTTCATAACAGAACGTGAGTACGTGCCCGCTGTGATCACTGCCGTCACTGATCTCGGTCTGGGATTAGAAACGGTCACGGCTCCAATTGGTGGTCCGGCTTATCTCATTTCGGTCGAAGAGGCACTTGCTGAGTTGTGAGTGCATAAATATAGTCGAGCACTTATCGTTGCATCGTAGGGGCGGGTGCCCGACCCGCCCGGCACGACGTGCGTATAAGGCTCGACAACGGGGATTGGGCAACTTCTCGCTGCGGAACAAAAGCTCTGTCAGATTACACCAAGTTGTAACCGACGATGGTTCTCGTTTTCAATGGTCAACAACCGACAACAATAAACACGAGATCGTTTACGTTCGTACCAGTTGGGCCAGGACGGAGCAAGTCATCTAATGCCGCAAAAAAGGGATAGGCATCGTTTCGCCGCAAATGATCAACCGGGTCATACCCTAACGCTCTGGCGCGTCTCACCGTTGCCCCGGTTGCCACTGCCCCAGCAGCATCGGTTGGCCCATCACCACCATCGGTTGCCAGTGCAATCACTGCCGCATGCTCAAGCCCATCCAGCGCAATCGCTGCACTTAACGCTAACTCCTGATTACGTCCACCTCGACCCGTTCCGCGCAGAGTCACTGTCGTTTCGCCACCGGCAATAAGACAGGCTGGCAGCGGTAATGGTTGATGAGATGTCGCAATCTCGCGTGCAATTGCCGCCAGTACTTGCCCGACTTCACGGGCTTCACCCTCAAGAAAGGTTGTTAGCAGCATCGCATGAAACCCTGCTGCCCGTGCTGCTGCCAGGGCAGCCTGGGCGGCCTGTGCATTACTTCCGATCAAGACGTTTTGTACCTTGCTTGCGCGGGGATCATCCGGTTTGAGCGTTTCAGGGTGATCACCGCGTGCACCCGCTGCAAGATAAGCCAAAATAGCCGGTGGGCAGCGGTTACGCAATTCGTACCGTTCGATCACGGCCAGTGCTTCGGCAAACGTCGTCGGATCGGCGACCGTCGGCCCAGAAGCGATGACTTCTAGTGGACTACCAACCACATCGGAGAGGATCAGAGTGACGAGCGTCGCCGGCGCTGCCATTCGTACCAATCCGCCACCCTTGATCTGATCGAGATGTTTCCGGAGCGTGTTGATTGCGCCGATTGGCGCTCCACAGGCGAGCAATTCGGTGGTAAGCTGCTGAATATCGGCCAGGGTTACCCCTGTCACCGGCAGGTTGAGCAATGCCGATCCACCCCCTGAAATCAGCGCCACCACCAGATCGCGTTCGGATGCCTGAGCCAGCAGCGTTGCAATGCGTTGACCGGCAAGCACGCTCCGTTCATCGGGTGTTGGATGGGCAGCGCGCATTAGGGTAACGCTGGGAATCTCCGGTAGCGGGGCGCCGTCGTCTTTCACAACCACAACCCCACTCTTCAGCCGATCTCCCAATACCTGTGCTGCCGCCTGCGCCATTGCCGAACCTGCCTTACCCGCGCCAACCAGCCAGACCCGGTCGAACGCTCGCAGGTCGTAACGCCGCTCACCAACCAGCAACCACTCACCCTCGCGACGGAGCGTGGCAATGGTTGCCTGGGCCGGATCAACCGCTGCCAATGCTGCTGCCATCATGTGGGTAACTGCCGCACCCCATGGCGCAGAACGCAGCGACGCCGTCCACAATCGTTCAGACATTGAAGAGGAAATGGCAGATGTCTCCATCTTGAATAATATATTGCTTGCCTTCCATCCGAACCAGACCGGCTTTTTTTGCCTCGTTCATGCCGCCAGCAGCAATCAGATCATTGTACGCCACAATTTCAGCCCGAATAAATCCGCGTTGAATATCAGAATGGATCACGCCTGCTGCCTCTACGGCTGGCGTTCCCCGTGGAATTGGCCAGGCTCGTACTTCATCAGGCCCAGCAGTGAGAAAACTGACTAGGCCAAGCAACGCATAACTTGCAGCGATCACCCGATCACGGGCCGGTGCCGTGATCCCCAGATCATCCATGAACACCCGTGCTTCGGCATCATCAAGCTGGGCTAACTCAGCCTCGATTTTACCGCACAACGGCTCGACAGCACTACGCGGGTGAGGATAGGCAATCTGCGGTGGATGAGCAATGTCGGCTTCCCCGATATTGGGCGCAATCAGCATCGGCTTGGCCGTGAGAAACTGATACCCACGGATCATCCGCGCCTCGTCTTCGGTTAATTCAAGCGCCCGAATAGGTGTTTCTGCTTCGAGCGCTTCACGTAACCGCTGCAACAGGTCTCGTTCGGCAGTACGCAACTCCTTCTCTTTTGCCGGTAATTTGGGAATCTCAGCATTCAGTCGGTTCAGACGTCGTTCGATAATGCCCAAATCGGAAAAAGCCAATTCAAGATCGACAGCCGCAATATCACGCTGCGGATCAATTGAACCATTTGGATGCGGCACTGTCGGATCATCAAAAGCGCGCACAACATGTAGGAGAGCGTCAGCCGAGGCAATATAATTGAGCAACACTGGCGGTAAACCACCACCAGCCCGCCCGCTTCCACTCAAACCGCCAATATCAACATACTGGACATCAGCATACGTAATTTTCCGTGGCTTAAACATCTGCGCCAGTACCTCTAATCGCGGATCAGGCACCTTAACCGTTGCCAGGTTTGGCTCGAGCTGACCTGAAGAATAGGCCGCAGTCTCGGCGTGACCACGAGTCAAGGCATTGAAAACCGTAGTTTTCCCACTATTTGGCAGCCCAATAATTGCTATTTTCATCGCACGTCCTCCGTGCTACGCATCTCATTGTTGCACACTATACCATAATTTGTCGGCTGGTCACAGCAAGATACGATGGTCGGCGGTTGAAGTACAGGGAGCGGTAGGCGAGGCGAGTAGTATCCTGAACCCATCACTCTTTCCCTCTTCCACTTCCTAACTAGAGCAGAAAGGCGGAAGGTGTGGAGTACCGGTCGCCCTTCGTATGATAAGCTCGAACCCATCACCGCCTCCTCGTGTGAGCGAGGGAGGAGTGTAGGGGAAGATGAGTGGGCCGGTCTCTACATCTTCCGAGATGCAGTTGTTAGGCAAAGACTAGAAAGAACATTCTCTTGCACTATTTGTCACAAGATTGCACACTACTTGCACAAAAAATTGTGATATGATTAGATAAAGAAGGCTATTGTCACAGGTTTAGCTGTGAGTCAGGAGGCAACAATCCTAGGTGACTTAGACTGAGGAGTTATGCAAAATATGCAAAAACCCGTCACTTAAACCACGCTATCTATTTCGCGTTTTTGGCATTCTGTACGGCAAAATTGTAGGAATATACGTCCAGGTATTTGACGCAAAAGCAAAACGGTTCTATAATACCGATCAGGTGACATCGTGCAGTTCGCTTCCTGGATAGGGTAATGCAACATGGCACAGATTTTTCCCCGTAATGCCAACCTGCTAGCTCGTTTGAGCATCTTTGCGCTCGTCTTGCTCGTCGTTGAAGGGATTCTCATTCTCGGTGTCTACTTCCGGTCGAACTACTTCCGACAGGTCAATGTTGCGATTGAGCAGCCAGTGCCATTTAGTCATCAGCTACACGTAAACGTGATTGGAATGGACTGTCGCTACTGCCACACCTCAGTCGATCAATCGTCCTTTGCCAACATTCCGGCAACTGAAACCTGCATGACCTGCCATTCCCAGATCAAGACCTACAGCCCACTGCTTGAAAAGGTGCGCGAGAGTTACGCCACCGGTAAACCGATCGAGTGGGTAAAGGTGTATGATCTGCCTAATTTTGTTTACTTCAACCACTCAATCCACGTCAACAAAGGCATTGGCTGTTCAACGTGCCACGGTCAGGTCAACAACATGCCAGTGGTCTGGCAGCAACAGGCTCTCTACATGGGCTGGTGCCTGAATTGTCACCGTAATCCAGAAAGATACGTTCGCCCGCGTGAAGAAGTGTACAACATGAATTATGTACCACCGGCGAACCAATTGGAGATTGGTCGGCAATTGGTGGCTGAATACGGCATTATGCCGCCAGAACAGCTAACGAACTGTTATGTGTGCCATCGCTAATTCGCCTAAATCAGTTTGGTGAAACCTGCGTGCCTCTTGGGAAGCGTTATCAACGGTGGTAGAAACCATGACACAGCAACAATCCGATCTCGAAGCGATTCGCGCCCAGTTGCGCGACGCCCGTGGACCACAATTCTGGCGTTCGCTCGATCAGTTAGCCGACTCACCAGCTTTCCGCGAGCTGGTGGAGCGTGAGTTTCCGAGTGGTGCGAGTGAGTTGGGCGATGGGATCAGTCGGCGCACCTTTTTAAAGCTGATGGGAGCCTCGCTGGCGCTGGCTGGTGTCACTGCATGCACCTATCAGCCACGCGAGTACCTTGCCCCATTTGATCGCCAGCCGGAAGGTCGTATCCCCAGTGTGCCACAGTATTTTGCCTCAACCCTGACCCTCGGTGGGTACGGTACTGGCGTGCTGGTGCGGTCGAATGAAGGCCGTCCAACGAAAGTCGAAGGTAATCCGCGCCATCCGGCCAGTCTAGGGAGCACTGATCTTTTTGCTCAGGCAGAGATTCTAACGATGTACGACCCTGATCGCTCGACAACGGTGTTGCGGCAGGGTGTACCGAGTACATGGGCCGAGTTTACCACTACCCTGGAAAATGCACTGACCGCCGCTCGCGCAACGCAAGGCGCCGGTGTGCGCTTGTTGACGACAACTGTAACATCGCCGTTGCTAGCGGCACAAATTGCGCAGTTTTTACAAGCGTACCCACAAGCGCGCTGGTATCAGTACGAACCCATCAATCGCGATAACGTTGTGGCTGGCGCACGACTAGCCTTCGGTCGCGATGTCACAACTCGTTACGACCTTTCCGCAGCCCAGGTCATTGTCAGTCTTGATGCCGATTTTCTCGCCCCCGGACCGGGGTTCATTCCGTATGCACGTGCGTTTGCTGAAGGCCGCAAGGTGCGGAAGGGTAGTGAGACAATGAACCGGTTGTACGTAGTTGAAGCCAGCCCTTCGACAACCGGTACGGCTGCCGATCATCGCTTACCCTTGCGTGCTGATGCTGTTGCGGCCTTTACGGGTGCTCTAGCCCACGAATTAGGAGTAGGTGGCGCACCAACGAATCTCAGTCCGAAGGCAGAAGAGTTCTTGAAAGCCATCGTCCGCGATCTGGAAGAGCATCGCGGGAAGTCGGTTGTGCTCGTTGGCGAACAGCAGCCTGCCGTCGTTCACGCCCTTGCTCATCTGATTAACGCTGAACTAGGCAATGTCGGTAAGACGGTGTTCTATCACGAACCGGTAGAAGCGCGTCCGACCAATCAGACAGAAGAGTTGGTCGCGTTGGTTAGTGAGATGGCCGCTGGTCGCGTTGAGACGTTAATTATCATCGGTGGAAATCCTGTCTACAATGCGCCTGGCGATCTGCGCTTTGCCGACCGTATGGCGGGTGTGCCATTGACGATCCACCTGAGTCAGTTTGTCGATGAGACCTCAGCTCTTGCCACCTGGCACATTCCACAGGCTCACCCGCTTGAGAGCTGGGGTGATGCCCGCGCCTTTGACGGTACGGCCAGTATTATCCAGCCGCTGATTGAACCACTCTACGGCGGGAAGACGGCAAACGAACTGCTGGCAGCAATGCTCGGTCAACCGGATGCCGACAGCTATGATCTGGTGCGAACGTTCTGGGTTGAGCGCATTGGCGAAACGAACTGGAAGATTGCACTCGCTCAGGGTGTGATTGCTGATACTGCTGCACCTGTCATTACCCCTGAACTCAATGAAGCGGCTATTCGCGCCGCTCCTATTCCGCAGCCTGATACAGGGGTTGAAATTGTCTTCCGTCCTGACCCCTCACTTTTCGATGGCTTCTATGCAAATAACAGTTGGCTGCAAGAGCTGCCTCGTCCCCTGACAAAGCTGGTTTGGGATAATGCAGCACTGATGAGTCCGCGGACAGCGATCAAGCTCCTCGGACTACCTTTCGATGCCAACCGTTTGGTTGGTAGCGAGAAAGACGATCGCGAGCGGCAGCGGTATCTCGAACAGCTCTCGAAGGTCAACGGTACAATTGCCCGTATTGAATATCGTGGTGGGGTCATTGAGATTCCTATCTGGTTGTTGCCCGGTCATGCTGAAGATTCCATTACACTGAATCTCGGTTATGGGCGTACTCATGCTGGACGGGTAGGCAACGGTGTCGGCGTTAACGTTTACCCGATTCGTACCAGTGATAGTCCATGGTTTGGTTCCGGTGCACGAGTAACTAACACCGGTCGGATGTATCTGCTGGTAAGTACTCAGGATCACTGGACATTAGAAGGCCGCGACATCTATCGCGTTGGCGAGTTCAAGAAGTTTAAGGAAGACCCCAAATATATTGCCAAAGAGGTATACAAAGAGGAATACGGGCGTGAAGAAGCACCAAGCTATACCTCTTTGCAACCAGGTGATGACTATACTGGTCGGAATGCCTGGGGGATGACCATCAACCTCAATGCCTGCATCGGCTGCAACGCCTGCGTCGTTGCCTGCCAGGCTGAAAATAACATTGCCGTTGTAGGCAAAGATCAGGTCTCACGTGGGCGCGAAATGCACTGGATCCGCATTGATCGATACTTTGCCGGTGAGGATCTTGATAACCCTTCGATCTACATGATGCCTGTCAACTGCATGCAGTGCGAAAAAGCGCCATGTGAGGTCGTTTGCCCGGTTGCGGCCACCGTTCACGACTACGAAGGTCTGAACAATATGGTGTATAATCGTTGTGTCGGTACGAAGTATTGCTCGAACAACTGCCCGTACAAAGTACGGCGGTTCAACTTCCTGCAATACAGCGATACGACAACCGAGACCTTCAAGCTCGCGTTCAACCCAGATGTGACGGTGCGCATCCGAGGTGTGATGGAGAAGTGTACCTACTGCGTACAGCGCATTAGCGGCGCCCGAATTGCTGCCAAGCGGCGAGCCGTACAGGCGGGTCAATCATCATACGTGATTAACGATGGTGAGATTCAGACCGCCTGCGAGCAGGCTTGTCCGACCGGGGCAATTGTCTTTGGTGATATTAACGACCAAAACAGCCGTGTCGCGAAGTGGAAAGCAGAAGGTCACAACTACAGCTTATTGGCGTTCCTGAACACTAAGCCGCGCACAACATATCTGGCCCGTGTCCGCAATCCGTCAGAGGATCTAGAAAAGGTGGAAGGCTAGCGATGGCACAGGCACAACCACTCCGCACCCGGCCAGTAGACGACGGGGAAGCCTATCTGTTGCCGGGAGAAACGTACTCGTCGATCTCTGCCAAGATCGGCGATGTTCCCCTCACGCCGCCGCTGAAGACGCCTAAAGGCTGGCTGGCTGGCTTCAGTGTGGCATTTTTCATGTTGATGATCTTTTTTGTGGCGGTAACCTGGCTGTTCATTCGTGGTGTCGGTATCTGGGGTATTAATATCCCGGTCGGCTGGGGCATGGACATCATCAACTTCGTGTGGTGGATCGGTATCGGTCACGCCGGTACTCTTATCTCAGCGATCTTGTTGCTCCTCAATCAGGGCTGGCGCAATTCGATTAACCGCTTTGCTGAGGCAATGACTCTGTTTGCGGTGGCTTGCGCCGGTCTTTACCCGATCCTGCACCTTGGTCGGCCATGGCTCTTCTACTGGCTGATTCCGTATCCGAACACCCATGGCATGTGGCCACAATTCCGTAGCGCCCTGGCGTGGGACGTGTTTGCCATCTCGACCTACGCCACGGTATCGCTCGTGTTCTGGTTGGTCGGCTTGATCCCTGATTTCGCCACCCTGCGTGATCGAGCCAAGAACATTTGGGTGAAACGGCTCTATGGCATTGCAGCGCTCGGCTGGCGCGGCTCTGCCCGCCACTGGCACCGCTACGAGATGGCCTCAATCCTGCTGGCCGGTCTCTCAACGCCGCTAGTGGTGTCGGTGCACTCGATCATTTCACTCGACTTCGCCATTTCGCAGGTTCCGGGCTGGCAGGTCACGGTCTTCCCTCCCTACTTCGTGGCCGGTGCGGTGTTTGCCGGGTTCGCGATGGTGTTGCTCTTGATGATTCCGGTACGTACCTTCTACGGCTTCGAGAGCTACATCACGCTCCATCACCTCGATGTGATGGCGAAGGTGATGCTGACCACAGGGATGATTGTGGTCTACGGCTACTTTATGGAGGTCTTTGCCTCGCTCTACAGCGGTAATGAGTATGAGGAATACTTGCTCTACAACCGCTTGTTTGGGCCAAGCTCGTGGGCATACTGGGGGCTGCTCTTCTGCAACGCAGTCGCGATTCAGCCGCTCTGGTTTAAGAAGGTGCGTCAGAATATCCCAGCATTGCTTATCATCTCCCTGATTGTCAGTGTTGGTATGTGGCTCGAGCGGTACGTGATCATCGTTATCTCGCTCGAACGCGACTTCTTACCGTCGTCGTGGGATATTTACATCCCAACCATCTGGGACTGGTCACTGTACATGGGTACCTTTGGTCTCTTCTTTACGCTGCTCTTCCTCTTTATCCGGGTCTTGCCGATGATCAACATCTTTGAGATGCGGATGTTCCTGTATCAAGAGACTGAGAAAGCAAGGCGACGGGCAGAGCACGGTGCCCACGATCACGGGCACGATCACAGCCCTGCTCATGGTGCAGCCACAGCAGACTAGAGGAGGAAGGCAATGCGTAACGACGTATACGGCATCATGGCCGAGTTTCCAACACCTGAGGCGCTCATTGAAGCGACACGCAAGGCGAAAGCCGCCGGCTATACAAAGATGGATGCCTTTTCACCCTTCCCGATTGAAGAGGTGATTGAGGAAATTGCTCACGGTGATACGGGTGTACCGCGGCTCGTCCTTCTCTTTGGGCTGATCGGGGCGGCAACGGGCTTTATTCTACAATATATCGGCAACATCATCGACTATCCGCTGAATATTGGTGGCCGACCACTCGACATCACCAATTGGCCGGCAATGATCCCGATCACCTTTGAAAGTGGTATTCTGCTGGCTTCGTTTGCTTCGGCAATTGGAATGGTCGTGTTAAACGGGTTACCGGCGCCGTACCATCCGGTGTTCAACGTTCCCCGCTTTCAGTATGCGTCACAAGATGCGTTCTTCTTGTGCATTGAAGCAACAGATCCGTTATTTGATCGTTCGCGTACTTCACAATTCCTGCGCTCATTGAAACCGATGCAGGTTTCTGAAGTTTCATACTGAGGGAATCCCATGCAAACGCCTCGCCTGACATCACGAATCATCCGCTTCGGTTGGATTGGCTTTCTGGTACTGCTGTTGACGGCGTGCCATCAGGATATGTACAATCAACAGAAGTACACCACGTATGAGCCAAGCAGTTTTTTCGCCGATGGCCGTTCATCGCGCCCCAATGTAACGGGGACGATTCCGTATGAAGTTATCAAGACCGATGAGTTTCTTTATACTGGTCTGATCGATGGTAAGGAAGTGGATGCAATGCCCTTCCCGGTAACAAAAGACTTGCTCTTACGCGGCCAACTGAAGTACAACATTTATTGCGCTGTCTGTCATGGCGAGGCTGGCTATGGGGCAAGTATGGTTGCCGAACGGGGTGGTATTGTACCGGCGAATTTCCATCAACAACGTCTGCGAGAAGCGCCGCTGAGCCACTTCTTCGTTATCATTACGAATGGGGTTTACCGCGGTGATCCGCAGAATGGTGGCTATCAGTCGATGTACAGCTATGCGTCACGCATTACGCCAGAGGATCGCTGGGCTATTGCTGCTTACATTCGGGCACTACAGTTGAGCCAAAATGCCACAATCGATGATGTGCCTCCAGCAGAACGGGCACGGCTTGGAAACTAGGCGGGAAGGTTAGAATCCATGGCGACAACAACGATTTCACAGACCCGTATCCCACAGCTTGGTCAGGTGCAAATGCTGGGCTTGACGGCTGCCGTGCTAGGTATCGGCGTGCTGGTTGCGGGTTATTTTCTCAATCAAACATCGTTCTTCGAGTCGTATATTTATGGCTACTACGTAGCGATGACCATTCCCCTCGGTTGTCTCGGTTTCTTGATGGTACAGCATCTAACCGGAGGCGCCTGGGGGGTGACGGTACGCCGTATGCTTGAAGCGGGTGCGGCTACGTTACCGATCATGGGATTGCTGTTCATCCCAATTGCCCTGGGTTATTTTGATACCTATAAGGCCCTGGGGCTGGCACATCCATTGTACGAGTGGGCAAATCCGGAAGTAGTGACACCCGATGGCGCTGAGTTTGATCCGATTATTGCCCATAAGGTGCCGTGGCTAAGCCCCTTGTGGGTGACAGCCCGGATTGCAATTTTCTTCGTGATCTGGACAATCCTGGCGTACACGCTGCGCGCATGGTCTCGCCAGCAGGATGTTGGCGGTGATGCGAAGAAGTTGGCAACCCGGATGCGCCGTCTAAGCGGTATTGGGGCCGCACTCTTCGTTATCACCGTTACGTTCTTCTCGTTTGACGTAGCGATGTCGCTCGACCCACACTGGTTCTCAACAATTTATGGTGCGCATTACATGGCAAATGCCGGTCTTATGACCCTAGCTTTCCTGGCATTGATGATGAGCCGTGTACGCGATGCGACTCTTTTCCGAGAGTATGTCTCGGTGAAGCCGATCCACGATATTGGTAAATTGATATTTGCCTTTACCGTGTTGTGGACGTACATGTCGTATGGTCAGTTGATCATTATCTGGTCGGGTGATGTTGCTGAGTTTACCCCCTGGTATGTGCATCGCACTCAACACGGTTGGGTTTTCGTCGCGTTAGCCTTAATGCTCTTCGCTTTTGCATTGCCTTTCTTCGTCTTGCTCTTCCGGGGCACGAAGCGCAATCTGAACACCCTCGCTACAATTGCTGGCTGGATTGTGCTAATGCGCTTTGTCGATATGGCCTGGATCATTTTGCCCGAATTTCGCGAGCATCTGTGGGATATTACCATCACTGACATTGCTGCACCGATTGGCTTGATCGGTCTGGTGGTAGCGCTGTTTGCTGCCAATGTCCAGCAAGCGCCGCTCCTGCCTCTCCGCGATCCGAATATGGAACAGTTGCAGAATAGTGGTCATCACTAACATATAGAGGAGAAAGACCCATGAGCTATCGCCCGAACTATTCTGCGCCACGCTATGCTGTTACCCGGCCTTCGCAACCGGTGCGTGCCAGCCGTACAGCAGTTGAACCATCGCTGAGTCGACTGATGATCGCTGGCCTGATGGTATTTATCGTTCTGAGTTTGGTGGTGTTGTTAGCCGGGCGAGTGCCTTTTACTCCGCAACCGGCGCCGGTAACCGGGAATACGTATCAGTCCTACGTTAGTGAGGCACGTACCTTACTCAACAGTTATGGCTACACGATGGAGGGTAAGGTGCATATTCCGATTGATCGGGCAATGGATCTGATTGTTGAGCGTGGATTGCCGGTACGGAAATAGGTTACACGAGTTGCATTGCCCGGCTATGGAATATGAACAGGCGCGGTACAGATGATATACTGCGCCTGTTTGTTATTCCTTCAATTCAAGATGAACATTATGTTATGTTCGTTGTCAGTAACACATGACGCATACGGGCTTCAGGGACTGCATCTACTGCGTAGAACAGGTGACCACCACAACCTGTATCAGAAGCCCCAAAATGCGCAATTGGGCGTGATAATTCTGGTAATGTTGCCAGTAATGTACACCAGACGCATTCTAGACGTTCGTTTGTTGGTGATGCCCATATCGTCTGTAATTCAAGGTACGGGCGTAGATAGTCGATATGCCAGTGCTGACGTTTATTGATGGTAATATGCCGCCGAAGTCGGGCTGCCAGGCCGCCTGTGCCAAAAGCACTCCCAATATAGTAGTAATGGCCGGGCATTAACGCGAAGATTCCAAAACGACCGATGGTAATCGTTTCGAGAGGATGTTCTAGCCAGAAATGCAACAAGTAGGTTCCCTTGGCCCGAAGATCGGGAAGTTGGTCAACTTCTGCTGGGGTGAGGGTGAGGATGGTGATTTGCATACGTTTATACAATCTTCAATTGGTTCGCCGGGCTGGATGCAGACCAGCAAGCGACAAACCCGGTGATCCAGTTGTAGTACAAGAACCTAGCTTGTTTGATAGAGTGTAACATATCAACTCTCGTAATCGGCACTCAGAGCCTATCCAAATCATCGTCTCACGGTACGGAGGATGACACCTGATAGATGAGCACAGCGGCGCTGTGCCCCAACCGATCTTTCTGTGACAGGGTATTCCGGATAGGTACTTATGCTAATGAGGTGTCGCCACATCATAATCTGACTTTCGCCCGTCATCCAATAGCGATGATCATGCTATACTTGTCATCACTGGTACACAAGAAAGCATGGATCGTAATGACAAATCTATGAACGTATTACTGATTGGATCTGGTGGGCGTGAGCACGCACTGGCCTGGAAAATTGCCAGCTCACCTGGCTTTACGAAACTCCTGACTATTCCAGGTAATCCTGGTACCGGACGTTACGGCCGTAATGTTCCCTTCCCGCTGAACGATTACCCGGCTCTCATTGATCTTGCCCAGCAAGAAAACATTGATCTCCTGGTGGTAGGGCCTGATAACCCCCTCGCCGACGGTATCGTTGATGCCTTTCAGGCTGCCGGTATTCCGGCTTTTGGGCCAACGGCAGCAGCCGCACGCATCGAGAGCAGTAAGTCGTTTGCCAAGGAGATTATGGCAGCGGTTGGCGTTCCAACAGCGCAGAGCCACGTCTTTGCTTCGGCAACCGAAGCGGCTGAATTTGCCCGCGCCAGTGGCAAAGCCTGGGTGGTGAAAGCAGATGGTCTGGCGTTAGGGAAAGGAGTCATTGTCGCCGAGACCCTTGATGAGACGCTTGACGCGATTGCAAAATTGAGCAGTATTCCCGCCGGTCATCACCTTTTGCTCGAAGAGCGGTTATACGGGCGCGAGGTTTCAGTACAGGCGCTCTGCGATGGTGAACGGCTCTGGCCATTGCCAACGGCGCGTGACCACAAACGCCTCGAGGAGGGTGATCGTGGCCCTAACACTGGCGGTATGGGCGTGATCGCACCGGTTGATGAAGTGACGCCTGCACTCCTCGATGAGATTGTTACGCGCTGCATGCAACCGGTCATACACGAGTTAGCCGCACGCGGAACACCGTTTCGTGGCTTGCTCTACGCCGGAATAATCCTGACCGCCGAAGGCCCCAAAGTACTTGAGTTCAATGCTCGCTTCGGTGACCCAGAGGCCCAGGCCGTCTTACCAATGCTTGATGGCGATTTTCTCGGAGCGCTGTATTCCTGTGCTACCGGTCAATTACAGCCCAACCTGCTGCGCCGACGTAAAGGATACGCCGTGTGTGTCATTCTGTGCGCTGCTGGATACCCTGGTCGCCCACGCAAGGGTGATGTGATCCGTGGTGTTGAGGCGCTCGATGACGACCAGGTTATGGTGTTTCATGCCGGTACTGCGATTGGCCCCAACGGCCTTTGTACGGCAGGTGGACGGGTTTTAGGAGTGACCGGCCTCGGTTCAACGCTGAAGCAGGCTAGGGAACGCGCCTACGCCGCTGCCGATCAAATCCGCTTCGAGGGCAAACATTTCCGGCGCGATATTGGTCAGGAGTAAGCCGTGCCCAATATCGTCGTTTTGTTGAGTGGGAGCGGTAGCAATTTGCAAGCGCTGCTCGATGCGCAGGCACATGGCGAACTGGCCGGAGAGGTTGTCCTGGTTGTGAGCGATCGTGCTCAGGCGTATGGACTACAGCGTGCGCTACAGGCCGGTATTGCTGCGGCTCATATTCCACTACTAGCGCCACGGGGACCATTACGTCAGCAATGGGAACAGCGTCTGGCCGGAGTGGTGGCATGCTTTGAGCCGCATCTGATTGTACTTGCCGGCTTTATGCGCGTTCTCTCGGCCTCATTTCTAGAACGCTTCCCTGAGCGGGTGATCAATCAACATCCGGCCCTCTTACCGGATGATGGTGGTGATACCGTAACAACCAGCAGTGGGTTGGTCATTCCAGCGTTGCGCGGCGCCCATGTCGTCGCCGATGCGCTCCGCCTCAGATTGCCTGTCACCGGTTGCACTATTCATCGGGTGACACCACGGGTTGATGATGGTCCCATTCTCGCCAGGGCTGAAGTACCGATCTTACCTGATGATACGGTTGAATCTCTCCATGAACGAATAAAAGCTGTTGAGCGGCGATTAATTGTTGCCACAGTTAATCGTTTGCTCAGCCATACCGACTAAGAGCAACCGTCGGGGCGCAGCGACGCTGCGCCCGTACATCGGGAGGCATTGATCGGGGCAGCACACGACCCGTTTATGCTGAGTATCGCCAACGAAGGAAGCCTCCTACCGGTTGAGGGAAGGTCAGGAGGAGGTACGCAGGCATTCCCTCAACGCATCTATCAGCTTCCGCTAACATTGTAGGTCAGCAACCACGATCACACCAGAGGTATCGCCGGATGTCAACGAACAATCAGGGGCATCTTTTTACTCACGGCGCAACAAAGCCAGTGTCAGCATGATCCCGCCTGTAACCACCCCGCCAACGCCGATGAAGAGCAACGTCCACGGCAAGAGACCGTACCAGTTAAATGCACGCATCGCAATCACCAGCACCGCAACGCCAACAATAAATGCCGACACAACTAATGCCAGTGCCAGGCGGTTGGCCGCACCGATGAGCGCCGAAGCAACGCGCCGCAATTCAAGTTCACGGGTTTGAAGACGTAACTCACCATCGTTGAGATGTTGCAGACTCTGGCTCAGTTGCATAGGAATTTCAAAGGCCAGTTCGCTCAATTCACGACCACTGGCCAGCGCCTGTGCACCAAGCGCAGTTGGATTGACCTGCTCGCGCAATGCCCGTTGTATGTACGGACGGGCTGCGGCAAAGACATTCAATCCTGGATCGAGCTGCATTCCCAAACCTTCCATCATCACAATAGTTTTCAGCAAGGTTGCCAGTGGCCCAGGAATGACCAATCGATGGCGACGTAGGAGCGCGGTTAGACCCTCGAACGTCTCACGGGCCGAAATCAGCCCCAGCGGTCGATCAACAAAACCCTCAACAAAACGTTCCAGATCGCGCCGTAATGCCATTGTTGCCGAACGCCGTGCAATAACTTCCAGCCGCTCAAGGGCACGTAGCAAGCCCTGACTATCGTGGTTGACCAGTGCTCCCATCATCCAGAGCAACCCCTGCATCGTGGCGTGGTCGAGCGTTCCGACCTGACCAAAATCGACCACTCCCAGTACATCACCGTTGATCACAAAGAAGTTCCCTGGGTGAGGATCACTGTGAAAGAAGCCGTGGGCAAAAATCTCTTCCAGGGTAATATCGAAGCAAGCCCGTGCCAATCGTGGCAGATCAACACCGGCGGCCCGCAATCCGGCAGTATCGTTCAATTTGATACCAACAATACGCTCAGTCGTAAGGATGCGGGTATCGGTATATTCCCAATACACTCGTGGAATGTAAATGTGCGGGTTTCCGCAAAACATTTGCCGAAAGCGCTCGGCGTTGCGTGCCTCTCGTACATAATCAAGCTCGGCGCGCAGCATTGCACTGAATTCCCAAACAATCTCGCACACATTGTATTGGGCGGCCAAAGGCAGACGCTCTTGAGCTAGCGCGGCCAGGTCGGCCAGAATCGCCAGATCGGTTTGAATGCGATTGGCAATATCGGGACGCTGCACCTTCACAACCACCTGAGTACCATCGGGTAAGATGGCAGCGTGCACCTGACCGAGTGAAGCAGCCGCGAAAGGCTGTCGCTCAAAGTGGGTGAATATTTGTTCAATTGGGGTTTGAAACGTCGCTTCAATCAGGGCCACTGCCTGTTCACCAGGGAAGGGAGGTACCGTATCTTGTAGCTTACTCAGCTCGCTAATCACATCGGTCGGCAATAAATCAGGACGAGTGCTTAACGCCTGACCCAACTTCACAAACGTCGGTCCAAGCTCAATCAGCGCCTCACGAAGTCGTGCGGCATTGCCAAGAGGCGGCGGCGCCGGTGCTCGTAAAATAACCCGTCGCGGCAATGACAAAAGTGCACTCAGCCCAAGCTGATCCACCAGATAGCCAAAACCGTGGTGGACCAGCACCTGAGCAATTTCACGATAGCGACCGAGATAGCGCGCCTGCCGGACGAGTGGCCACATAATGGGTACCAGATGTACGTGTCGTCAACAACGGGCAACAGACGTAACAGCAGAGGTAGTATAACTCAGTTTCTGAGTTTCCACGTGAAAAACGAACTATGTCATTAGCAGCGTTAGAAGCTTCCACAAACGTGGCCCAAAGAGCAGCACGCCAACGACCACTGCCGTGATTGCACAGAGCAAAACTGTACCGGCTGCCACATCTTTTGCGATACGGGCGAGAGGATGATGCTCGCGGGTCACGAGATCAACGACGGCTTCGACAGCCGTGTTGAAGCCCTCTGCCGCCAATACCAACCCAATCGTCAACACAAGCACGAGCCATTCCCAACGCTCAATGCGCAACACCACGCCTAAACTGACCGCAATCGCACCGATCAAGAGATGAATCTGAAAGTTGCGCTGTGTGTGAACCAGATGACCGATCCCGCGAAAGGCATAACGAAACGCCGCAATTAAGCGACGAGTACTTCGATCAATTGGCGCAGCCATTATACTCTTCCTTGCTAAATCTCTTCATCACAAATGATACCATCTCGGCTATAATGGCGCTGATGACCAGCTTCATTCCGTGTTGAGGGAACGACATCTATGCGACTAATCATTGTCCGCCATGGAGAGAGTGAATGGAACCGAATCAACCGCTACCAGGGCCAGCAAGATGCTCCGCTTTCTGAATTGGGCCGTAAACAGGCAGCAGCCCTAGGTGAGCGGTTGAAACACGAAAAAATTGACGTGGTATACAGCAGCCGACTCCAACGCGCTGCCCATACTGCGCAAGCCATCGTTGCCCATCATCCCGGCCTCGAAATCATTTACGATGACGCCTTACTCGAAATTAATCACGGCGAATGGGAAGGAAAATACCTGCACGAAATCATGGAACGCTATGCCGACGGGCTGCGCGAATGGCGCCAGCATCCAACGCGGTCGCAAATGCCAGGTGGGGAAAGTTTTTCTAACGTGCTCAAGCGGGTACTCGATTTTCGTGAGCGGATTTGTCAAGTGCACACCAATCAGACCGTTTTGATAAGCACTCATGATGTGATTGTCAAGATTCTGGTTGCCGATGCGCTTGGCATGAATATGGATCGCATTAATCGCATCTGGGTAACGAATGCCAGTATCAGCGTCATCGAGTACGGCGATGATTTACCCTATCTGGTTAGCCTGAGTGAGGCCTGCCATCTGGGTCACCTGGCAACTACCCGTGAACAGCAGCATGCCTTGTAGATCGCCCTGACCAGGTGAGGTGACCCAGTAGTCACCCCACCTGGTTAGCAATTCGTGGTTAATCGGCAACGGTCGAACAGGATGTCGTACAAGCGATTCAGCACCTGAAGCGGTACCTGAAGTTGATAATAGAGCATCCCATCCCAAATCAACCCCTTTCGCAAATCTGGTCTGATAAACGTCCATTGGGCGATCAGTCCCACATTCCAGAAGACAAACAAAACCGCACCGGCCAATAACGGCTTCCAGCCGACCCGCATCTGCAACCAAGACAGCACGCTGGCCAACCCCAGCACGAAGATCGGTGTACACTCGATCAGACGCCGAAAGCCAAACGATCCGCTTAGATGCCAGGTAGTTCCGAAGGCACCATTGATATAGACCTGCCCCAAAAAACCAACGAACAGGAGCAGTGCCAACGGCCCATCACGCCGAAAGAGCCAGATCAAACCGATCAGGGCTAAAATCAGAATCGGACTCCAGAGCAATGCGCCGTGAGCCGGATGAATCAGCGTATCCCAAAAGTGTGGACTGACCAGAACCGGCAACCATCCGATTGACACAAACGCTAGCTTACTCCCAACCGTTGTCGATGGACCAGGCCGCCCGTTGAGCACCCAGTACGTTGCCAGTTGTGGGGTCAGCGACAAGACAAACACTACGAGAAAGATCAAGTGACCGGTAAACAGCCCGCGTAGTACCGACCACTGCCTGCGCCGCAGAGCCCCGATATAGGCCGCCAGTGCCTCTAAGGCAGGAATGATCAGCAACAAGCCTAACTGCTCACGGGTCATCACCATCAACCCGGCGACCAAACCCAACGTGAACCAGATACTCCAGTGTCGGCGGCCATCACCACGTCCGACCGCACCCTCACGCCCGTACATCCAAATCGTAAGAAAGAGAGCGAAGAGGAAGAAGCCACCAGCGTGCGACCAGGCCATTGCCAGGTAGGTATAGAAGACCAGTGGTGTGGCAAGGAAGATCGTTAGGGTTGCTATCAGCGCCGGTACCTGATCGGTGTAGAAACGGGTCAGGCGGTAGGTCAGCAACAAGCCGAGCAGGCTATACAACGCCGACATCATACACACTGCAACGATATAGGGTCGGCTATAACCATCGCGTGGAATGTTAGCACCGGTAGCATTTACCACCTGCACCCAGAGATCGGCTAATACGAAACCAGGAGTCCACAGCAGTGCCGAGCCAATTGGAGCGACATTGCGCAGCTTGCCGGTCTTCGGATTGGGGTTAGCATCGTCTTGACGTAAAAGGGCATTAAATACCGCCTGATCATCATTCTGCAAACCGATGTCGGCGAAGTGTTGATACTCATTCCTGAAATCGAGATCACGGTCGAAATAGAACGAGCGCAGATAGGCGTAATACTGTACTTCATCGCTCAGCGCGATCCGCGGCAGACTCAGCGGCAAGAGGGCAAGAAAGACCAGGACGATGACGAATGGTCCCAGGTCGCGGTTAGCAAAAAAAGCGCGCATACGTCACGCTACTCCTGGTTGTACAAAGCATGTACGTACTGGTTCGACCATGCAGGATGCCTTCACGCTGGCGGGTATCGCTGGTAGGTAAGCATCCCTCCACACCAATATTTCGTGCAGTGCTGCTCCTTCCCCTTGCTCTGCACGGTGGTATTGTACGACGAATCGGTAAAGCTATCGCGAGTGGCAGGCTTAGCGCGTGGCGGCGAGATAAAACAGTTTTTATTGTTTTAAGTTGACAAACATTAAATATTAGTCTATACTAATAAAGAACTTTATAGAGTACTCACAACAACCTCAAGCCCAGGAAGGAACAATGACGGCACAGCGGTATCTCAACATGCTCTTAATCTGGATGCTCTTACTTCTCTACGGATGTAGCGCAACAAGTGTTGTAGTCACCCCTACCCCGTCTCCTGTAGCAACGAATCTGAATCTTCAGGGCATCAAAGAGTATCTCCTCGCCCAAACCGATGCACTTGTTACAGCCGCAACCCAATTACAGACTGCCAGTGATCGCTACTATGAGTTTGCCCAATCGGTTAATTTTGACTATGCCAGGCTCTGGCAGGATCGGCGAAACGATACTATTGCTGCAATTAATGCAGCCCGGGAAGCCTGGATGATTGCCAGCCCGATCTATGAGAAGATGGAAGGAATTGTAGCTGGAACCCCCTCACTTGCCCAGTTTGATGTCGATCTCGATGCAGGAGCTGCGGGTGATGAAGATCCAGAAAATGCAGTCTCATTTGATTTAGTTCTGCCAGACGGTCGCATACTCCCCAAACCAGGCAATTTGTTTGGCGTCACTGAAAGCACACTCTGGGGAACTGAAACAGCCTTTGCTAGTCAGGTAAAGGCTGATTGGAATGAGGACGGCACCATCGAATTCGGGGAAACACTACCAGATGCCAATGTCTTGAAGGCTGGAGCTGATCGGTCAGAGAGCTTGATGCCAGTGCACGGGCCTGGACGCCAACCGAGTCTGACGCCTTTACTGCTCTGGTCGTGATGGTACCAACGATGAGCGAATATTTCGCCTCGTGGCGCGATTCGCGGTTCGTATTAGGTGAAGCATCTACCCAACGCGATTTCAATGTCATTTCGCGATTGGCCGATATTCAAGATATTCTGAGCGGTCTTGAGGTGGTTTATGCCCAGATTCGATCGCGGATAGAAACGGTTGATCCCGATCAGGCCGCACAGATTGCCAATGGCCTGCGCAATTTGAAAGCGTTTGTTGCTGATATATACGCCCAAGAGCGTAGTGGTCGCCGCTTTACTCCTGAAGAAGCTGATACATTGGGTGCTGAAGCGCAAAACCTTGCAACAGCGATAACCGGTCAGATTAGTCAGATGGCCGGAGTACTCGGGATAAACCTCGCTGAATAATGAGCGCTTAGTGAAGCTGACACCGGTTGTCCTGTGTTACCATGAAGGTTGTTGTATGGAATATCGGCCAATTTACCGTATAGCACGCACGAACTTCATCTGGCTTTTCTTGATCGGCGTTATCGTATCTTTGATAACGCCAGGTACATTTGCTCAGACTCCATCACCCGGCCAGATTGCCGAACATATTCGAGCTTCACTGATCCAGATTCAATTAAATGAAGCAAACAATCCAACCACAGCTCAGGCTCACTTGAATGAGCTGTATCGTCAATACACTGCTATCAGGTCGGATATAGTTCACTATTCTGTCACTGCCGACAATATCATTCAACACGGTTTTCGCTCAGCCGCGACTGCACTGGAAACGTCTGATATGTCCGGCTTCGCGGCTGCACGAGCGCAAATCTGGACGGGTCTGCTCTATGGCGGGTATAGTGTGGTCACAGGGGCATTGCAACATGGTGATACGTCGACAGCTCGCCGGTGGCTGAGCGTGCGTGAGTTTCGCCATGCTAATCGCTTTGTTCGACCCAATGCCGACGCTACCAAAGCGGTATATGCGGCAGCAGACGGTATACTGATACCAACAGAAGCTCTGGCAGCGGTACAAACCGATCTGCTTGATACGTACCAAGCACGTTTGCAAGAATCTCTGCAAAGCCTGGCAATTGCTGATCAGCAAGGCTTTGCCAACCGACGTGCTGAGATAGCGGCTCTTGCCGCAGGCTATTTTACGATTCTGGCACCAGCTTATGCAGAACAGCGGGGCGAAACAGCACTTATCCTAGCTTAAACGCTCTTTTCGGAGTTGCAGCAGGAAGCTTCTACCGGTCGACCTGTTGCCTTACGTTTAGAAAGTGTGCAGGAATTGTTGCGTGGTTTTCGAGCCGCACCACTCAGCCCTGCTGAACAAGTACGGCGGAGTGGTCAGCTTTTACGCTTCTTGCAGCTCGTCCCAATCGAATATGAGCGTGGTGTACGGAATGGACAGGTAATCATTGATCTTGAAATTCGTGAGGCTATTACCTTCTTTACCGGCGCACAGGCAGCGTTTACCGACCTGCGTGATCTCCTGGAAACGAGAAATCCAGCCTTAGCAGCCACTGTGGCTAATCGTTTGGCGGAACTCGGTACTGCGTTGGCCAACACTGGTAATCGTAGTCAGGTTACTGATCCGGTAACGATTAAATCGACTACTGAAGCGCTTCTTGCCGATCTACGTGAGCTATTGCCGCCAGAGTGGCAACAACAAAACAGTAACGCGGACTTTGATGTTATTCGTACCGCTCTCGACCAGATGGAACAAGCCGTGCGTGCGGGCGAATATGCGTTGGCTGAATCGGCTCGTTTAGAGGCATACGCAATTATGGAAATCGGACCGGAAGCGAAGCTTATTGCCTTTGCGCCACAGTACAAGCCAATTATTGAAGGCTATTTCTGGTATGGGCAGAACGAACACAAAGGCCTGGCATACCTGATAGAACAACGGGCTACACCATCTGAGATCGCCGCTACCCGCATTGCACTCGAAAAAGCGCTGGATGAAGCCGAACAAGCTTTAGCCGGGAGCAATGCACCCCTGGCTATTACCGTAAACTCTGCTGTGATCGTATTTCGTGAAGGTCTCGAAGCAGTTCTTATTTTAGCGTCACTGATGGGTAGTCTCAGAACGCCAGTTCAACGACGATTCCGTCGTCCCATCTGGATCGGTGCTTGCCTGGCAATACTGGCAACCGCGTTAACGTGGCTTTTAGCGCAGGGTACATTAATGGCGATGGCTCGCTTCGGTGAAACTCTGGAAGCTATTGTTTCACTGATTGCTGTTGCTGTATTACTGTTGATTACCAATTGGTTCTTTCACGATGTCTATTGGAAAGATTGGATGGCTTCTTTCCATCAACAAAAGAAACAGATTATCGGTGGGCAAACTGGTCAATGGATCGGTCTTATCACTCTTGGTTTCGCCAGTATCTATCGTGAAGGGTTTGAAACGGTGCTCTTTCTTCAGGCGTTGATTTTAAGCGATTCGATCACCACGGTTCTGGCAGGTGTTGCTATCGGACTGGCGCTTACCACTCTCGTTGGACTGGCGGTGTTTATCATGCAGATGAAGCTGCCGCACAAGAAAATGTTGATTGTTACCGGCATTTTGATTGGTGCTGTCCTTCTCCAGATGGTCGGACATACGGTCAACGTATTGCAAGTTATCGGCTGGCTACCGATACACCCAATACGTTGGCTAAACTTACCTTACTGGACTGGTTTCTGGTTTGGCGTATATCCGACCTGGGAAGGTATCGGTCTGCAAGCCGCTGCAGCAATCTTCGTCATTGGAAGCTATTATCTGGCTGAATATTTGCATCAGCGTGAGGTGACAAGATATACCATGGCCCATTAGCTGATTGACGTTAGCAGGCCAGGCATTAAAGCTGGGGAGACTATGACTATCACTCGTGATCCAATTGCACAAATTGCGACAGCAGCAATTGAACATATGAACAGTGAGCATGCCGATACAGTTTTGGCCTATGCCCGTGGTCTAGCTGGCATCACTTGGGCTAAACGGGCATTGATAACACGTCTTGCAGCCAATGGCATTGAGATTCATGCCATCGGTGATGATCTTGAAACGACTATTTTTCTACCGTTTGAGCCACCACTGACCGATACCGAACAACTACGACCTGTACTCATTGCTATGGCGCAAAAAGCTCGCCAGCTTGTATCATCTGAGATTTGGCTAGAGTCGCCATTGCCGATACGCTCGCCAGAACTTCCTCAGCAATTACTCAACGCTATTGCATCACGCCGCAGTTTTGCCCTCCAAGAGCTGTCATCCGATCCGATTGATCTGGAAGCAGTAAGATTGATGCTTGAAGCCGCCAACTGGGCCCCAAGTCATGGTCAAACTGAACCATGGCGTTTTGCTGTTTTCAGTGGAGATGCCCGCCATATGCTTAGTGAAGCTTTTGGTACGGCATTTCGTCTTCTAAATCCAGATCAGCCACCTGGAAGCTCTGGTGAAAAATCACAGCGCCAACGGGCATGGCAGGCACCAGTCTGGATCGCTATCGGTATGCAGCCAAATCCAAAACGACCAGAGTGGGAAGAACTGATTGCTGTAGGTTGTGCTGTTCAGAACCTGCATCTGATAGCCAGTGCATTAGGGCTTGCCGGAAAATGGATGAGTGGCGGCTGTGCGGTTCATCCACATGTTGCCGGTGCTATAGGATTTGCTCCGGAAACACGCTTACTGGGTTTCTTCTACGTTGGCCGTCCTGTGAACCATGAATGGCCTCGTGGTCGCCGCCGTCCACTGACAGAAAAGGTCGTCTGGTATAGTGACTAATCAGAGTAAGGATCGTTCTATCACTGCCAGAAGAGATAACCAGGGTTCTTCGTATTGCGTATTGCGAAGGGTGATCACTTGTTCCCCTTAATCCGCTTCCTCTCATACACAGGACGAGGAAGGCGTAAGTGGAACAGCATCTGGGCAGGAAGGCAAAGCGGGAGTTAGCTTCAACGACCACTCATCGGGTGCGGCTGGAAACTTGCTCACTACATCAGTAACCAACGTTCTCTACCGTGTGATGCCGGGCATGCCTGTCGCGACGACAATGCCTCTCCGAACACTCGTCGTCACAGCACAACGAATGAAACCAGGCCGATAGATGTACGGGAGCAGCGGCGCTGCACCCCGACGACGGTGCCCCACCTTATCTGAGGGGCAGTTCGCAAACTGCCCCTTCCTTCGGTATACTTCAGATAGGCGCTCAGTTGCGGCAAAACCCTTGAGCGTGCCGCAGCTATGCTGCAAGCACGCTCAAGCTGGTGGAAGTATCGACTCTCAGAACCCCCAACTGAACGCCAGTCTATCGTTGGAGCAGTGGCACATACACTTTCGGGAAAGTCACCTGATCGAGGGTGATGGTGGCTGCCGGTAAGAGAGCGGCACTGGAACTGCTGTTAGGACCAGCACTACCGCTCACACTCGGATTTCCGGCACCATCGAGTATACGAGCATACACGTAGTATGGTCCTGGTGTGAGCTGATCTTCCGTTAAACCGCTGGCCAGACTCCACGTAATAGTGAAGCTGTTGCTATCGCCGGGAGCTTCAACCGGGAACCAAACGAGATTCGGATCATTTGCCGGATCGGCAACCGGAGTACGGCTGTTGGCTAGCCAAACCCCCCAGAAACCGCGCCCGGGGTAGAGGTTATCGGTTACCGCGATATTTGTAAATTCAAGATTAACGATAATCGTTGCACTACCGGGAATTGGCAGTACCTGCAAACTACCGCCGTTGAGTACAGGTGGTGTATTGTCGTAAATAAGGGTACGGTTAATCACTATCGAGTTATTGAGGGCATCGCGGATCCGAATTACTACCGGTAACGAGCCTTCGGTCACTATGTCGGGGTAAGGTAGGATATTCGCAAACCGACCGCCGCTAATCGTCATATTACTTACACTATTAAGAACTGTCGTGTTAGGAGCCAGGGCAAAGTTTTGCAAACCGCTACAATCGCCGAGGTTGCGAATTTCGACGTAGACGGATTGGATGCGAGTATAATCGGGGTGTCCATCATTCGCCCCACCCTCGCTGATCAGGTCGGCCGGTGCAAGCGCAGTAAACGGCGAGGTTCGCAGGCGTGAGAAGGGATTACCAACCGTCACTCCGGCTAACACACCGGTATCGATCACAACTGCATCTGAACGCACTTGATCGATGAGATTGTTCGCTGTACGACGCAATTGTGTATACAACACTCGTTCCACACAACCAGCATCAGTTCGCAGTGAGTCAGGAATAGGCACTGTCAGGATACTGGTCGGGCCAGTTGGATTAAACGGCTGCCAGCCACCCGAGTCATTTTCAGTATCGGTCGGCGGTGCTCCCCAACGCCAGCGCACTTGATCAGGGAGATTCGTTGTACCGAGATCGGGGAAGGTGACATTCACCGAAACTTTACCATCACCCCCTATGACCGGAGCATCATTTTCAATTTGTGGGCGCGAACCAAAGATGGCGCCGGGCGCCCGGAATAAGACGTAACGGGGAAGTGGTACGTTGCCCTGGAACAATTCATGGACGACGTGCATATAGCTCCGCACTCCGATGCGAGCATCACCCCACGCATTGAATACCGGTGCAACGGTTGGTGCATTGACAACAGGTAAAAAACCCTGGTTTACTGGCCTGACAGCATAGAACAGTTGATTGACACTACGACTGGTACCCTGCCGTATCCAGGCGAGGTGCAGATTCCCCTGTTGATCGTAATCAACATTCACCCGGCCATCACCTTTGCCGCTGATTAACTGGGTTGCCGCCCAGGGGCCAGCGAAATCACCAATTGACTTTTCGGCAAAGAAGATACCGTCATCTGCGCCACGGAAGGCGACTACGATGCGTGTATTTGGCGCCGGATCAGGACTGAACGAGACGCTGGCATCGGCAAAGACTGCTGATGTGCTGCCGTTTACATCAACCGGTGGATTAAAACCGGTGCCATTCCAGAGCGCGACCATAACGTGCAATGGGCGTGGCGTATCGCGGGTGAAGGTAATCGCCAACTCGCCATTCGGACCAGCAGCCATTGCTGTTTGTGACTTGTAGGCCAGTGCTCCCGGTACCGACCCTACGGCTGACCATGTCGTCCCTCGATCATTGGAGTAGGCAAAATTGATATTTTTGTCGTCACGCCAAGCAGCGACGATTTGACCGTTTGTACGTACCGCTAAAGCCGGTTCGACCGCAAAGATATGACCCCGCATTACTTCAAATGTTGCTGGATTCCAGGCACCACCTGGTTCACGACGTCGAAACTGGATCGTCTTAGCGACCTGATCGATCCACAGCACATAGACCTCGCCGGTGGATGCAGTCGTAACAGCCGTCTGTACCAAATCCTGCGCAATCCCAGCGCCTACAGTGCCGAGCGGTAAGGGTGCTGGAAAGGCATTATCTTCTTCGCCTTTAATCCAAAGTTTGACCGTGCCATTATTCTCTGATGAAATGCCGTCGGTAGCACTTACATACACGCCATTCGCATCAACAGCTAGTTGCGGGTACTTGGTATTGCTGGCCGGAAGATTGGTTTCAAGGACGAAGCTAGCTCCTTCTTGTGCCTGTGAAGGAAGCGGTGATACGCCAACCAGGACAACAACGATGCAACACATGGTGATGATGATTGAAGGTAGACGCATCATAGGAGTGATCTCCTGTAGAGAATGCAATGACTTTCTCATATGTGGGTATGTCATCAAGATCAACGTATGAGAGGGTCGGCTATGGTGTGACGATCACATCATCGAACAGGATGCCACCAATGGCACGGGTGTAGACCCCAACCTGCCCTGCCGGTAATGGTTGGGCATCGTTGGCTTGCATCAGCAGCTTGCCATCGAGACGGGCGGTCAGGGTGTTCCCGCGCACCTCCAGCTCGATCACGTGCCACTGGCGCGGGGCAAAGCCCGGCCCCTCCACCGTTGCCAGCGGCGTCACTACCCCATCCACCACCTTTTCTAGCGCGTATTTCGGCGTTGCCTCGTACTCGCGCTTCAGCAGGCGTAGGACATAATAGCTCGCCTCGTAGCCAACTTCACCCTGATAGCGAGCGACCACCCCGGCAATCCCGTTAAACTCATCGTAGAAACTCACCCGCACGACACCATCGGTGAACGTAGTGGGCGCCAGCAGCGTGACCTGGGCGAGCGAGCTGTTGCGCAATTCACCGGCAAAATCCTGGCGCAAGCGGCCATTGTCGATGACCCAGTTGGCACGGTCTTCAGGTAAGACGAAATCAAGCTCGACGGACTGCCAGACGGTCAGGCTGTCGGCAGTAGCGAAATCGGCCACGAACTGCGGACCGGTGGCCAGGCTGGCGGGGACGGTCGGGTTGGGGCCGATGGTGGGGGCTGGTGGTTCGGGCGGATACTGCAAGATTGGCCCTCCCTCTTCGGCTTGACCGGGACGGAGCGCCAGCCACAAGCCTCCGATGATGACCACTACCACCAACAACAGTGATGAAATGAGCAGGATAGGTCGGCGGTTCCACATCGTAATCCTCCTTGCAGATGAAGTATACCGACATTGTACAACGTAGCCGACGATATTGATAGAGACAGCATATAACGAAAAAGTACTGAAAACGGTAAAAGTTTAGCGCTAAATTTATTTGAGGAGCGAGCAGCGAGACGTGAGGAGAGTCGATGTTCCTGATGCTGTACTGTAATGTTAGGACATAGGAGCAATACCAGATGAGGAGCAACAAGCTGCTGATAGTTATATAACGCAGGAGTGCGTCAAAAGATACGCCTGCTATCAAAAGTATCTCTTTCAAGTCTTCATACCAAACTAAACCTGATACATCATATCGGATGCACGTACTGCTGGCCCACATTTAGTCTGTCGGGTGAATCAATGATAGTCACAATGGCTCAAACGTAATCGTTTGGTTTTTGCAATAAGTTCTTATCAAACCTGTATGCTACAGCTTATGGCCGTACAAGGATTAAGCGGGGAACTGTGCATAGTCACGTCAAATACGAACGAGATATTTCGCTTGCTTAGGTGGCTTGCCGGTCAGGTGGATGGCAGTCATCATTATTTGTCGTAATCTATTGCGGGCGACAACGACATACAATGAGGGCGGGTTGGAAACCCGCCCCTACCGGTATGCATGAGAAGGTTACGATTACAGAGCAACGCTATCGCGGGGCCGTCGTGATGATGCAGGTGCTACATAGGAGCGTAGTGTTGCCGCACCCATGTGTTGCCGGGAAGAATACCACCGCATGAGTATGAGATCAGTTTGGGAACCACCTACTGTTCCAATGTCAGACCTGGCACCTACCCAACACTCCACCTTCCTGCCTTTGTGCTCTGCTTGAAAGGGGCACAGACAGCCCTGTGCCCCACATGTACTTCATCAGCGTGATGTTAATGGGATATAGGTACGCACCGGTGTAAGCGTACTGGTAGCCGTCGTCTCCAGAACTGTATCACCAATATTACCGGCACGATCAATGAGGCGAACGTAGATATAGAAGGTCTGCTCAGGTGCACTGGTCGTAACCATCGTGACCCCAGGTGCATTCGCCATACTCCAGGACGGCACGGTAAATTGGCCATCGTTGAAATCAACCTTCGTTGCAATCCAGCGCAGCGTAGATGCAGTAGCCGGATTAGATACTGCACTGGGACTAACGGCAATCAAAACACCCAACACACCGTTGGTTTCGGTAACGGTAGCAGTAGAGAGATCAAAGGTGAAATCCTGAAGAATATCGCCTAACGGTGAATCGGTTGCCGTAATAATCTCACTTCCGCTGAGCGTCATCTGCGGTGGAATACGGTCAAGGCGGATTGTCCTGGTAACGGTTTGCGAATTCCCCAGCCGGTCGTACACTCGTACCACCACCGGGTAATCACCATCCGGCGATGGTGGTGAGAAGGTAGTACCAGGTAAAGGAACGATAGCATTCAGCGTACCTTCGACATCAAGATCGCTTGTGACAGCCAACTCAGCCGTGCTGGCAGCCACTCTGACCCGTGAAACCTGTGAACAATCACCACCATCGCTAACCGATAGCCAGACCTGCGTTGTCGGTGTACTACCGGGGTCGAGATCACGCACCGAGTAGTTAGAAGCATACCAGCTCGCCGTATCGTACAACAGCGGATTGGCAACCTGAACAGTCGCGAAAAGATTGGTGTCTATGATTACGTTTGCCTTACGCTCCATTGTCTCCACGACAGGCGCAGTCCCATTTCGCCGCAACTGCGTGTACAACGTGCGTGGCGTACAATCGTTGACATTCAGGAAAGCTGGAGGAATAGGCACGGTCAATTCGGTGGTAGCAGTGGCATTAGATGCCAATGGTACCCAACCACCAGAGTCGTTTTCGGTATCGGTAGGTGGCGCACCCCACCGCCAGCGTACACTCACATCTTGCGGCGTAGACCCAAGGCCGGGGAAAGTCACCTTAATCGAGGTACGACCATCACCGCCAACCCGAGCTGCGCCGCCTTCAATCAAGGGATCAGAGCCGAATGGGGAACCAGGAGCTTTGAAGAGGGCATAACGGAGAGATGGCGTATCACCATTAAATAATTCGTGGGCCACATGCATGTAGAAACCACTGCCTGAACTGTTAACGCCCCAGGCATTGAACAGGGGGCCAGACGTTGTCGACTCTATCGGGCCGAGGAATGTCCCGTTGGCGAACCGGAACGCATAGTTGATCCGGTTCTGGCTCCGATTCCCCGGAGTACGAATCCATGAAATATGTAAGTTGCCATACGGATCGATACTTACCGAAACCTGACCATCTCCCTTATCACCGGTCAGGCGTGATCGGCTCCACACCTGATTGTCAAAAAAGTTACTGATGTCTTTTTCAGCGTAGAATACACCGCTATCTGCGTGGCGATAACCGACATAGATTTTGCCATTATAGATGGCAACGCTACTATCAGCGTAGTGGTTATTATCACCGAGATTGACATCCACCGGTACGCTGAAGCGATTGCCCTGCCACAATGAAACCATCACGTGCAGCGGACGTGGTGCGTCGCGCGTAAAGGTTAGCGCGACTTCGCCGTTGGTGCCCGATGCTAACTGCACGACGGCGCGATACGCCTTCATCCCAAAAGCACGCGCTACTGGCGCCCATGAAGCGCCACCGTTGTCAGAATACGAGTAGTAGATAGAGGCATCATCACCGGTAAAGTCATCGCGCCAGACAGCGATAATGCGCCCATTCTGGGGACCGCCATTCACCACGGTAAGCGCAGGTCGCACCGGAAAAGCAAGGTTGCGAGTTATCTCGAAGATTGCGCCCCAATTTCCGGCGGTATCGCGCTTGCGAAACCGCATAATCTTTGCTGCCTGATCGATCCAGAGCGTTAGGACCTCGCCGGAGGGTGAGGTTGCGATGGCACTGTTGATGTATTCGGGAGATGTGCGGGATGTGGTTGTGGTACCTAACGTAAAGGGACTTGGAAATGCCGTGCCGGTCTCCGTCTTTGTCCAGACCCGAGCTTTGCCATCGGAAGCTCCGCTCGATTCCGCAATCCCTATCAAATGCACTTGATCATTGAAAGTTGCCGCTTGGGGCAGCTTGAGGTTTGCACTGTTAGGCAAAACGGTCTCAACCAGTAATTGTAGCGGAGCTTGAGCTGCCGTCGGGATGGCAGATGGCAGCGTACTAATGAGCAAGGTCAGAAGTGCGGATAGCACAAACACGGTGCGGAAGAGTATCTTCATGGATCTGCTCCTCGGAGTTCACTCACGGGCTGACGATGAAATCATCGAACAGGATGCCACCAATGGCACGGGTGTAGACCCCAACCTGCCCTGCCGGTAACGGTTGGGCATCGTTGGCTTGCATCAGCAGCTTGCCATCGAGACGGGCGGTCAGGGTGTTCCCGCGCACCTCCAGCTCGATCACGTGCCACTGGCGCGGGGCAAAGCCCGGCCCCTCCACCGTTGCCAGCGGCGTCACTACCCCATCCACCACCTTTTCTAGCGCGTATTTCGGCGTTGCCTCGTACTCGCGCTTCAGCAGGCGTAGGACATAATAGCTCGCCTCGTAGCCAACTTCACCCTGATAGCGAGCGACCACCCCGGCAATCCCGTTAAACTCATCGTAGAAACTCACCCGCACGACACCATCGGTGAACGTAGTGGGCGCCAGCAGCGTGACCTGGGCGAGCGAGCTGTTGCGCAATTCACCGGCAAAATCCTGGCGCAAGCGGCCATTGTCGATGACCCAGTTGGCACGGTCTTCAGGTAAGACGAAATCAAGCTCGACGGACTGCCAGACGGTCAGGCTGTCGGCAGTAGCGAAATCGGCCACGAACTGCGGACCGGTGGCCAGGCTGGCGGGGACGGTCGGGTTGGGGCCGATGGTGGGGGCTGGTGGTTCGGGCGGATACTGCAAGATTGGCCCTCCCTCTTCGGCTTGACCGGGACGAAAGGCCAGGAAGAGGGCTACGCCTATTGCCAGTAGCGTAGCCGCCAGCGCAATGGTGGGTACAACACTGGTTCTTCGCGGCATGAAATTCCTCCTTAACAGATGTATAACGACATCGACAGTTATTGACCGAGCATCGGTGCTGGCATTGGCTGACCGTGCAAGGCAGTCTGGTACAGACTAGCCAGATCGTCTGCGATGCACGCTGATGAGAACTGCGGCGCCAATGCTGCTGCCCGTTCGCTATAGGTTTGCCATACACCCGGATCTCGCAGGAGAGACACAATTGCCTCACCAATGGCCGGTCCTGAACGTGGTTCAACAACGAGACCAGCCTGAGCTGCTGCCACATAGGCACTCGCACCGGTCGTGCGCGTAACGACCGGCGGCGTACCAACTGCACAGGCTTCAATTACCACCCGACTGAACGACTCGGCGACCGACGGGACAACCACGACATCTGCACCGGCCAGATAAGTACGGGCTTCGTGGTGCGGGATAGCACCGGTAAAAATCACATCAGTTGCAACCCCTAATTCCAGTGCCCGGCGACGGAGAAATGCACCGTAATCGCCGAAACGTGGTGTTGAGCGATTCGGTCCGACAATGACTACTTGTGGTGAAAGATCGGCAGTGCGGATGGTGGGGATGGCTTCAACCAGGTAGGCAATTCCTTTGAAGGGATGGAGCCGGTTGAGACTGACAATGATGGGGCGGGATGGATCGAGACGATGGCGAGCAACAATAATTTCCCGACTGTGGGCACGAAACGCACTCAGCGGCGTATCGCACGGCGGAAAGCTATCGGCGGTAATGTTATATGGGATGGCCGTTACCTTAGCCGGTGGTGCACCACGAGCGATGGCCAGCTCCCGAATCTGTGGTGAATCGGCCCGGATCACTCGTGCGCGCCGAAACACCAGTGGCAACACAGCACGTACTGCCGGAAAGCGCGCATAGCCATAGTCATATTCAGGTTCGGCCATCACATCGGCGCCGGGTAAGGTTACGGCCAGCGGTGGTACCCGTCTACCGGCAAGCAGTGCGGCGAAGCCGAGTGGAAATGCCGTTTCCACGTGACAAAGATCATAAGTTGGATTGGTTGCAAAGAAACGGCGCATCCCAACAATCGCACTTGTCAGATAGGGGTAGAAAAAGAGTGCAGCCAACGCACGATTGGCAAGCTGCGTTGTGAAACGACCACGCGAAGGCAAGCGATGAACAACGATCCCATCTTCTACCGTGCAAGTAGGTTGGGACTGCGCAGGGGCCAGACTGAGGACTTCGGCGGTGATCCCCAACTCGCGCCAGGCATGAATGACCTCAGTATGAATCCGATTGCCCATCGCTGCACTATCGTAGCGCGGTAATATGTAGATGACTCGCATGGTCGATTCCATCCCAGACCTATCCTACCATGACTCAGACGTATGCTTGAGGAAATTTGTTCCGAACCAGCAGATCACGATCGCGACCTTACATCAGGTTTGCGCAGCGTAAACATCACATAGAGGGGATCGCTGCGATCAAACCGCTCTTCGAGCGGATGAACGATCCAGGCCAGCAGCAAATCTTTGAGAATAAAGGTGCGCCAGAAGCGGGTCAGCCTGGTTTCGTGGTAGCGCCAGTTGAGGATCGAGCGACCGAATCCACGCAGCGGACTGATCTGTAAACCTGCCGGCTGAACGTACACACGCTGAATGTCGTCGTCAGTGTAGAAACGGAAGAAGGAACCGGCTTTCCCCTCTTGGACAAAGGCATTACGAGCTACCCGCTTAAAACGGCGAATACCCTCGAAAAAGCCGGTTCGCTCGCTACTCGTGTAGGGAATTGTGATGACCGCAATACCACCAGGCGCCAATACTCTGCCAATTTCACGGCCAACCGCTTCATCATCGGGAATATGCTCGAGCGTCGAGACAGCCGCAATGCGGGATACTGTATCAGATCGGAAAGGCATCGCTGTGGCGCTGGCGACCAGTGGGAAGAAGCGACCATCACCTGGGCGCGCTGTGGCCACTCGTTTGGCCTGTTGCCAGCGTACCCGATCCGGATCGAGTTCGAGGACAACAACATCAACTCCCTCTTTCGCCAGCATATGTGGAAAGGAGGAAGTTCCCGATCCAATATCGACAACCAGATCACCACGACGAACATCGAGTGCTCTGGTGGCCCAAGGATATTCAATTAATCGCCAGAGACTAAAATCGTTAACCGTGCGACGCAGGATACGCCAGCCGTTGAGCGCCACTTCATAGATAATACAGCGGAGCGCACTCAAACGAATCGGTCGTTGTTGTGAACGTTTCATGAACATCACCATTATGCTATTGTTCCGCCTGAATGCGGCATCACAGTATAGCACGAGAACAGCCGACTCTCGATGATGAGCGGTTGACAATTACCTCATTAAAAGAAAAAATATTTATCATCGTTGTCCTTCGATAACGAAAGCTGGTGTCACACACTGGCCCTCTAGCGCACTACTATCGGTCAAAAGCCGATCATGCCACGCTGAGAGATATCTTTTTCAGATGTTCAAATGATTGACTATCATGCTACAATCAGACTAATCATGTGCTTTTGAGAAAAACCTGGTGATCATATTTTTTCTGGGCCTGTAGTTTGAAAACTGAACTACATCATTTCTGCGACAAGAGGAGCTGTTATGACTGTCGAGATTACTCGCGAAACGATTGATCGCTACAATCGACCCGGCCCGCGCTACACCAGCTATCCGACCGTTCCCCATTGGAGCAACACGTTTACCGCTGAAGATTATCTGGCTGCACTGCACGATGTTGCGGTCACCAACGACCCGATCAGCGTCTACGTGCATTTACCCTTTTGTGCTGAACGTTGTGCCTACTGTGGGTGCAATGCCACATCGACACGGCGGCCCGCGGTCGTTGATCAGTATCTTGATCGGATCGAACATGAGCTAGCGATGATTACGGCACACCTGAATACAGGTCGACGAGTCGTACAGTTGCACTGGGGCGGCGGCACACCCAACTTTTTGAATGAAGCACAAACTCGACGCTTGATGGGATTGTTGAGAGCCGCCTTTACCATTGCTCCCGACGCCGAGGTCGCACTCGAAGTTGATCCGAGGATCGGTAGTCGTGAACAGGTTTTTCTCTTCCGCGAGCTAGGATTCAACCGCATTAGCTTCGGGGTACAGGATATTGCTCAGGAAGTACAGATTGCAATTGGGCGCATTCAGCCTCTCTGGCAGACCGAGAACGTGGTGCGAGCGGCGCGTGACGCCGGATTTAGCAGCATTAACATCGATCTTGTCTACGGCTTACCCTATCAAACCCCGGCCAGCTTTGCTATGACCCTCCAGGCGATGATCGATCTTCACCCTGATCGGATTGCCTGTTTTAGCTATGCCCATCTACCACAGGCCCGCCCCAATCAGAAACGGGTGGATGCCCGTCAATTGCCAACCGGTTACGATAAGTTTCAACTGTTCCGACAAGCGATTGAAACCTTAACCGCCGTCGGGTATGAATGGATCGGGATGGATCATTTCGCCCTGGCGAACGATGAGTTGGCGATAGCAGCACGCGAGCGGCGGTTACAGCGCAATTTTATGGGTTATACCGTCTTACCGGCACCCCACCAGATCGGCTTCGGGATGAGTGCAATTGGCGATCTTGCCGGACGGTATGTACAAAACGACTCCGGTCTAGGACGTTACCAGCGTGCCATCGACGAGGGCTGTCTCCCGATTACACGAGGAATGCGGCTCAGCGACGACGATCTTATGCGGCGTCATGCTATTATGCATTTGATGTGCAATCTCGAAGTTCCGTTTGATCTACCACTGCCACCCCACGGTTGGCGCTTGGGTGAGGTTTTTACGGCTGAAATTGAACGAATAGCGGCGTATGCCGATGATCATCTGGTGGTGGTCGAGCCGAACCGCTTACGAGTAACCGACCGCGGTCGCTTCTTCGTCAGAAACCTGGCGATGGAACTTGACCGGTATCTCCAGCAAGCAACAGAACGACCGATCTTCTCGAGCACAGTATAAGGAGGATTACGCATGATAGCGGCCTATGACAGTGTGGTAATCGGAGGCGGCATCGGTGGTTTAGCAGCAGCCTATACCCTTTATAAGCGCGGGTACCGTGTCCTGGTTATCGAGGCCGCCAATCGGGTCGGTGGGGTGATCCATAGCATCACGACGCCGGAAGGTTTTACACTCGATTGCGGGCCGAATACGCTAGGGACGAAAGATGTACGGTTATGGCAAGAACTGGTTGATTTAGGGCTTCGTGAACGGATTACTCTGGCGGAGCGTTGTAGTAAACGTCGTTTCATTTTGATTAAGGGCCGGCCAATCGAGATACCAACCTCACCGATTGGCCTGATCGGCACGTCATTACTCTCGTGGCAGGGCAAAGCGCGTGTCCTGGCGGAGCCATTTGTTAACCTCAAACCAGGCAGTGGTGATGAGAGTGTTGCTGCCTTTTTTGCGCGCCGCATTGGTCCTGAAGCTACGAACCATCTGATCGACCCCTTCGTTGCCGGGGTATACGCCGGTAATCCACAGCACCTCTCGGTTGCAGCCGTCTTTCCATCGTTATGGGAAGCAGCGCAGCGGGGTGGCAGCATCGTGCGGGGCATGCTGAGGAAACCGAAGGATAAAGCTCGCCTGAGCGAACCGAAGATGCGTAGCCGTACCTTTAGTTTTCGTGGCGGGTTGGCGGAATGGCCGCTCGCTCTGGCGCGGGCGTTAGGCGCAGGGAATGTCTGGACTGAGCGGCAAGCAGTTCGCCTACAGCAACGTGGCTCGCTGTGGGAAGTGACCGTTGATGGCGCAAACGGTCTGGAGACGATCAGCAGTCGGAGTGTGATCATTGCTACCCCCGCATACGCTGCGGCCAACCTGATCGAGTCAGTTGATGCACAAGCCGCCGCTGCCCTGCGCGGGATCCCGTATGCGCCAGTTGCAGTCGTCCATCTCGGTTTTCGGCGGTCTCAGCTCAGTCGTGAGTTGTGCGGTTTTGGTGTGTTAGCTCCATCGAGCGAACAGCGACAATTTCTTGGTATCCTCTGGACATCGAGCATCTTCCCGCACGTAGCGCCACCTGATCGAGTGCTCACAACAACTCTGAGTGGTGGTGCAATCCGGCCAGAGCTAGTCGATCAGAGCGAAGAAGCGCTGATTGAGGCGGCCATTCGCGATCATCAGCAACTTCTGGGGATCAACGGTCAACCCATCCTCACGCACGTCACACGCTGGCGTCAGGCCATCGCCCAATATACGTTTGGTCACCGTGAACGAATCACAACGTTGGAACGGCTTGAACAGCGTCTCCCGACCTTGCAATTGACCGGCAGCTACCGCGACGGTGTTGGCGTACCGAAGACGTGGGCCAACGGCGTGCAAGCGGCTGAGCGGGTTGCTGCGGCTCTGGCCGAGCAAGGGGATGTAATGGTGAGGAGTGAGGGGAGAGGAGTGAGGGGAGAGGAGTGAGGAGTGAAGAGTGAGAGATAGGGACATTTGGTGCCTTCACCTTCCCCCAGCCCCCTTCTTCTCCCACATGGGGAGAGGAAGGGGGAGTGCGTCCACGCACCTTCCCCCTAGATCCCGTCCGCTCTCACCAGAGAGGATCGCGCCCTGCGGCTAGAGCCCACGCACGACCAGGGGCACGTACACGACGTCGTTTGGCTGAAGCATAAGCAATAAGGTCGGTGGCTCCATCTCAGTACCGAATAATCCTGTCACGCCAAAGTAGTCAACGAGAAAATCGTCCCATTGACTATTACTCGTGAACTGGAACATCCGGTCGGCCATATACGTTCGGTACCCGCTCCCACCTGACCAGAATGGGTAGTAGAGACTCACCCCGTAGGCCTGGTCGAGATTGATCGCACTACCAGCATACTGACCACTCGCTCGCCTTGAAAGGACCACCAACTGCGTGCGCACCTTATCCATCAACTCCTGAGCGGCAGTACTGATAGACACGTTGGGGAGCGACCGTACCAGACTCGCCCAGTGGTAGAGGTCGATATACTCATCCTGTGGGTCGTTTACATAGGCGGGTGAGCGCGAATCGAACGTTTGCACCTGCTGACGGATGTTTTTCAGCGGCGTTTGCACGCTGGCTATTTCATTTTTGAGCAGGATGACAAGCTGATCGAGGGCCTGACGCACCGATTCGACCTGTCCCAGATCGAGCACCGCGATCGTGCGTGGCTTATCGGTGAGTTGAGGATGGTTGAAATAGCGTTCGGCGATCTGCGTCGCCAGGGTGCGCGGGGTACTCTCGGCACTCACACTGGCAATCACCTCGTCTAGGCCGGACAGCATCGTGGCGTCCTGGATGCTCACCTGCGCTGCGTAATCGCGGTAGGCAAAGACCGACCAGGCCAAGTACTGTGAAGCAATCAGATAATGGGCGTAGTCGCGTATCTCATACGCATGCTCGAACAGGGCCATCGAGCAGGAATCGTAATGAACAATATCAATCTTGCGCTGCCCATTGTTCGTTGCTTCGCGTAAAGCTAACCGGATTTCCTCGGCGTCAAGAACATCATCCCTATCGTTCCAATCCGGCCCGATGCCGACCAGGCCATTGCCGTGTCCGGCCAGGGCCAGGTAGGAATATTGGGCCGGGTAGCGCTCCCGCGCCCACTGAACAAACGCCTGAAGGGTTTGCGGGTTGCCCATATTAAGCTCACCCAGCGGCTCGCGCTGTACCCCTGTTGCCCCAAATACCAGGCGCTGCGTATCACCGTTTTGGGGACCATCGACCAGGGCCACGATAAGAACATTGGGGTTCGCTGCTGCTCGTTCGAGGGCCTGAAGCGCACGTTCTACGTAGCGATAAAGGTCATTATCACCGTTGAGGTAGAGCATAAAGAGGAAGTGCGAACAATCGGCAGTGGTGGCGGTTAGCTCTTCGCTCATTGCCGACTCGCCAACGGTGTTGTAGGCGCTAACCCGATAGCGATAGCTCTGACCGCAGGTCAGACCGGTATCGGTGTAGGTGGTGATATTCGCGACCAGAGTGGCAATGCGAGTGCCGTTGCGATAGAGGTGGAAGCCGGTTTCGTTCACCGCATTGTCCTGCCAGGTGAGGGTGATGCTGGTGGTGGTGCGCCCGGTTTGGCGCAGGTTGGTGGGGGTTTGGGGTAGCGCGGGTGTGGCCGTCGGCGTAGGCGTGGCTGTCGGGGATGGAGTTGCTGTTGGGATGGCCGTGGCCGTCGGCGTGGGGATGGCCGTCGGGTTGGCTTGTCCCCCACCATCCGTCTGTGGTGTAGGTGGTGCTACTGTAGGAGGAGGTAGTTCTATGGCCGTCGGCGTAGGCGTGGCTGTCGGGGATGGAGTTGCTGTTGGGATGGCCGTGGCCGTCGGCGTGGGGATGGCCGTCGGGTTGGCTTGTCCCCCACCATCCGTCTGTGGTGTAGGTGGTGCTACTGTAGGAGGAGGTAGTTCTATGGCCGTCGGCGTAGGCGTGGCTGTCGGGGATGGAGTTGCTGTTGGGATGGCCGTGGCCGTCGGCGTGGGGATGGCCGTCGGGTTGGCTTGTCCCCCACCATCCGTCTGTGGTGTAGGTGGTGCTACTGTAGGAGGTAGTAGTTCTATGGCCGTCGGCGTAGGCGTGGCTGTCGGGTTGGCTTGTTCCCCACCACCCGACGTTGGTATAGGTGGTGCTGCTGTAGGAGGTAGTAGTTCTGGCGTAGGAGTAGCAGCAACTCTCGCCCACTCCAGCGCCAGCGCTGCTCCACCATCCCGATCCCAATGTTCGATCAGCAGCTTATGGTAGCCCGCCGACAACTCAACGGTGACCTCGCGGGTGGGCGACTGCGGCTGCCAGGACTCGACCACCAGCCGGTCATCGACCCAGAAACGCACGCCATCGTCGGCGCGGATGGTGAAGCGGTAGCGTCCGGCAGTCGGGAAGTTCACATAGCGCATCCAGCGGCTGGTGAAATGGTTGGCGGGGATGTTCGCCGCCGGTTGGCCGGCCCACGACCGGTTCAGGAACAAGTCGGGCGCATTCTCAACGTGCAGCACCGGCCCGGCGAGCCAGTCGTTGGCAAAAAACTCGCCGCGCCAGGCGTTTGGGTATTCTGTTCGGAACACCTGGATGCGGTTATTGTCTCTATCCGCCACGTAGACCGTGCCGTCGGGTGCGACGGCTACGCCAAACGGATTATTGAACTGCCCATCGCCGCTACCCTGCCCCCCCCACGTGCCGAGAAAGGTTCCGGTGGCACTGAAGTGCTGGATGCGGTGGTTGCCGTTGCCAGCATCCGCGACATAAACTGTGCCATCGGTTGCTACTGCCACACTGAAAGGACTGCTAAACTGTCCGTCATCGCTGCCCAAGCCACCCCAAGCACCGAGGAAGATTCCGCTGGAGCTGAAGCGCTGGATGCGATGATTACCACTATCTGCTACATAAACGGTACCATCGGATGCGACTACCACATCTTCAGGAAGACGAAACTGCCCATTTCCACTTCCATGTGTTCCCCACGTGTTTAGGAAAGTTCCAGTAGGACTGAAGCGTTGTATACGGTGATTCCAGGTGTCCGCCACGAAGATCGTACCGTCGGGTGCCACTGACACGCCAGAAGGATCTTCAAATCGTCCCTCATATGTACCTGGTACTCCCCAAGAGCCAAGGAAGGTACCAGTGGCGTTGAATCGCTGGACTCGATGGTTAACTGTATCTGCGACATAAACTGTACCGTCAGATGCAATTGCTACGTCGGAAGGATGATTGAACTGACCTTCACCACCACCATACACACCCCACGCATTGAGGAAAATACCCGTGGCGCTGAAGCGTTGGATGCGGTGGTTGGAGCTATCCACGACATAGACTGTACCGTCAGGTGCCACCGAAACATTATTAGGAAGACGAAACTTTCCATTGCTACTGCCACGTATACCCCAACTGTTGAGGAAAGTTCCAGTGGCACTAAATTGCTGAATACGATGATTGCCCCAATCCGCTACGTAGACCGAGTCATCAGAAGCTACCGCCACGCCAGCAGGAATGTTGAGCTGTCCATTATTATTACCTCTTGTTCCCCACTCTCCCAAAAATTCACCGTCTGCACTATAGTACTGGATGCGATTGATGGTAGTGTCTGCTACATATACCGTACCGTTGGGAGCTACTGCCAGGTCTACAGGGTTCTCGACCCTCACCCCCCAAATATTGAGAAAGGTTCCTGTCATGCTGAAACACTGGATGCGGTGATTGCCACTATCTGCCACGTAGACTTTGCCATCAGGTGTAACCGCTACATCATTAGGATACCGGAATTGCCCGTCACCAGTACCCCAGTTACCTAAAGCACTCATGAAGAGACCGTCAGCGCTAAAGCGCTGAATGCGATGGTTATTCGTATCTGCCACATAGATAGTACCGTCAGATGCCACTGCTATGCCGCTAGGGTCGTAAAACTGCCCATCACCACTACCCTGCGCCCCCCACGCGCCGAGGAAGGTTCCGCTGGCGCTGAAACGCTGGATGCGGTGGTTGCCGGTATCCGCCACATAGACCGTGCCATCAGGCGCCACCGTAACACTTTTCGGATTGTTGAACTGCCCGTCACCGCTGCCGCGTGATCCCCATGTGCCGAGAAAGGTTCCGTCGGCGCTAAAGCGCTGGATGCGGTGGTTGCCGGTGTCTGCCACATAGACGGTGCCATCGGGCGCCGCTGCTACGCCTCGCGGATACTCGAATTGCCCTACCGTCGCCTGGGCGCCGATGGCGAACTGGAAGATGCGGTAGGGCTGTGTCTGCTGTGTCGTGACACCGCCAGCAGGTGCGGCGGCAGCGATACCATCATCGGTGATCAATCGCCCACTGGTTCTTGAGTGACCCAGACTTAGCCCGACGACTACCAGAATGATAGAGAGAGTGA
>Ga0209162_1000423_pt1 | contig 46939 bp, 37 predicted proteins | sample YNPNPMetaG_FD_187121 | JGI IMG/M metagenome (GOLD analysis project Ga0209162, IMG submission 187121) | Anoxygenic and chlorotrophic microbial mat microbial communities from Yellowstone National Park, USA - YNP NP MetaG (SPAdes) (version 2) ...
CCGATATATCGGAAGGCGATATAATAATAAAAAATTAATCAAAAGTCAAGGATTTTTTTTGAGGATGAGGAAAAAGGATACTCAGAGAATGGGATTTTCCGTCGGGAGTTCTTTTTTTTTCTCCAACGGATAGAAACAGCCCAACGGATGGAAAAATTCTAAAAGACAAAGAACAAATTCCAAGCCTATCCCCGAACTGGCGTGATAAAACTCAAAGTCAACATTTCAACTGCCAAACTTTCGTCCGATCAGTAGCGACGGGATTGTTTGGAATTTGGAGATTGAAAATTGGAGTTTATTTGAGATTTGAAATTTAGGATTTGAGATTTTAAAAAATCCGTTGGCTTCATCAATCCGTTGGGCATTTTATTTTTTCTCCAACGGATCGAAACAACCTAACGGATAGAAAAATTCTAAAAAACAAAAAGCAAATTCCAAACCTGTCCGCCAACCAGCGTAAAAAAACTCAAAGCCGACATTTCAAACGCCAAACTTTCGTCCGATCAGTAGCGACGGGTTTGTTTGGAATTTAAAGATTGAGAATTGGAGTTTATTTGAGATTTGAAATTTAGGATTTGTGATTTAAAAATCCGTTGGCTTCATCAATCCGTTGGGCGTTTTACATTTCAACTGCTAAACTATCGTCCGATTCACCATCGACGGGTTTGTTTGGAATTTAAAGATTGAGAATTGGAGTTTATTTGAGATTTGAAGTTTAGGATTTGAGACTTTAAAAAATCCGTTGGGCCAACTTCAAACCTTTCAAAGGCTCCAAACCTTTGAAAGGGTCACAAAACGTTTTTTTGCTTTCATCCCAGATTTCATCTTGCCCCGCCGTTCAATGCCCGCAATCCATTGAACACGACGATCAAGCTTGCACCCATATCGGCGAACACGGCCATCCACAATGTGGCCCAACCAGGAATGGACAGGGCGACGAAAATTGCTTTCAAAAATAGAGCGATAAAAATATTCTGCTGGATGATGCGCACCGTTTTTCGGCTGAGGCCTTTCAAATAGGCCAGCTTGCCAAGATCATCCTTCATCAAAACAATGTCGGCCGTCTCCAAGGCCGTATCCGTGCCCGAAGCGCCCATGGAAATTCCCATCGTGGCAGTGGCCAGTGCTGGGGCGTCGTTGATGCCATCTCCCACCATCGCCACCTGGTCATATTGCGACAGCAATTGCTTGATCGCCGCCGCCTTATCCTCGGGCAGCAACTCCGCCTGAAATTCGTCGATCCCCACCTCCTGGGCAATGGCCTCGGCGGTCTGAAAATTATCCCCCGTGAGCATAATCGTCTTTTCGATCCCTGACCGATGCAAGTCGTCAATCGCCCTGACCACATCGGGTCGGAGGGCATCGGCGATGGCGATAAGTCCCAGGATCTTCTTTTCCTTGCCCAGAATAATCGCCGAATAGTTCTTGCGCTCCAGCCGTTCCAGGTGCTCGTGGATTTCCTCGTCGCACCAGCCATGTTCCTCAAACAACCGATGATTGCCGATCAAATAGGCCGTACCATCAATGGCGGCTCGTACGCCTTTGCCTGTGAGCGATTCAAAATTGTCAATGGGCTGAAAAGAAATATGTTGGGATTGGGCATAGTCCACAATGGCCTGCGCCAGAGGATGCTCGGAGCGAGATTCCAGCGAGGCTGCGATGGTCAAAATCTCATGCTCAGAAAAATCGTTGATGGGAATGATCGCCTGCACCCGAGGCTGTCCCAGCGTCAATGTCCCAGTCTTGTCGAACGCCAGCGCCTTTAAGCGACTGAAATTTTCCAGGTAGGCGCCACCTTTGATCAGAATGCCGTTGCGAGCCGCATTGGTCAGGCCGCTAACGATGGTCACGGGCGTGGAAATCACCAGGGCGCAGGGACAGGAAATGACCAGCAACACCAGGGCACGATAGAACCATTCGGTGAAAGAAGCCTGAAAAATGAACGGCGGGACGATCGCCAGGAGCACCGCAAAAGCGACCACGGCTGGGGTATAATATCTGGCAAACCGCTCGACAAACGTCTGGGTGGGCGCCTTTTTCGACTGGGCCTGTTCCACCAGATGAATGATTCTCGACAGGGTCGAATCGGCGAATTTCCTGGTCACCTGAACCTCCAGGGTCCCTTTCTCATTGATCGAGCCTGCAAAAACCTCGTCACCCAGCGATTTGGCCACGGGCAGGCTTTCGCCAGTGATGGGCGATTGGTTCACATAAGAATGGCCGCCGATAACCCTGCCATCCATGGGGATGCGCTCGCCAGGTTTGATGATGATGGTGTCACCGAGGTTGATCTGATCAACGGAAACCAGCTTTTCCCCTGATTCGTCTTTCAGCAAAGCCACATTGGGCGCCAGCGCCATAAGCCTTTGAATCGATTTTCGAGCACGATCGAGCGAATAGGTCTCCAACAGTTGCGCCAGCGCAAACAGGAAAATCACCATGGCCGCCTCGGACCATTCGCCAATGATCATGGCACCGACCACGGCGATGGACATTAAAAAATTCATGCCCAGGGTCACATGCCTGGCCTCGGCCCAGCCCTTTTTGAAAATATGAAAGCCCCCAGCGAGGATGGCGATGAATAAAATTGGAATAGCCACTCGATCATCGATGTGAAAGTAGCGCAGGGTTCCGCCCAGCACAGCCAACACGCCTGAGATCACGGTGAGGATCAACAGCTTATGGCGTTGCCAGAATGAGGACTCGGCGGGTCGGCTTGCTCGCTCCGCCAACTCTGATCGAAAACCCAGCTCCTCCAGCGCCTGCTGAATGTCGCTGATGGGACAGCGATGCGACACGATCAATTGGTTCGCCATGAGATTGAATTGGACGTTTTCCACGCCCGCCAGCTTTTTCAATCGAGCCTCGATGGGTCGTGATTCATCGGGGCAGTCCATTCCTGCGACAACCAGCGTGGTTTGTTGCAGCGGCGTCGCCTCGGTGATGGAATAGCCGATTTCGCTCACCGATTTTTGAATGGTTTGAATATCCAATGGGGCATCCTGGAATTCCACGATCAGTCGAGCTTGAACAAAATCAACCTGGGCCTGCTTCACCCCTGGCAACTGCGCCACCTGTTTTTGAATGGTTACGGCACAATCAGCGCAATCCATACCATTGATTTTGAATTGGAAGGTTTTGCTCTGAGACATTCACTTCCCTTTTGCTTAAATTTAACAAAAAATTTTTGGCTCAAAAATAATTATACACTGAGAATTGAAAGCTATCAGAAAATTTTTGACGAATTTTTTCTGAGATCACCATCAAAATTCAATTTCATGGCATTCCAATAAGCTGAAAGGCGGAACGCCAACTGACGGTTTTGTGGGGGGCCTATCAAGCTCCCTAAGATCGATCCACAATATTCCTCTGCTTACTGTTTTTTGCGGACTTTCATCTACATCGCGCTCATTTATTGAAATTTTGCCGTGATTTCCTACAAACACTTGAGTCTTTTTTGCTATAGCGATTGATTGCCTCATCCCATCCATTGGATCCGCTGCTGAATCTCATGATCGGACCAATTATTGACGTTAGGAATAATTTTTTTGGCGATCGATGGGATTTCCAAAGGTTCGATGAGGCCCAATCGCACAGCGTGGCGCAATGGGATGAAATAATCGACTGGTTTCACCCGATACCGCTCGTCGCATTTCGGATGCGGGAGTGGATGTGAAATGAGCCCAGTCATGGCCAAAAAAATCGCCAGATAATGGCGATAAATCCCCACGTTCCCAGGCGTCCAGAAATCTTTGGCCGCGGCCTGGAGATCGTGCTCCAGAGCAATGGCCTCGATTCGATTGAACTGCACAGCCTGACGCCATCGCTGAAACAATCGAGGGCTCATCTGAGATGCACCCAAAAGATAGCCAAAATTTTTGATGTTTTTCCCGAGCCGCGCCAAACCAATAAACCAATCATTTCCAGTCGAAAATTGGATCCTTTCTGGGGCCACGGATTCCACGATCTTTATTCGCACCAAATCATCAGAGCAATCGTACGGATAGCGGCGGTCGAGCTTTTGACTGATGATAGCGCTTTTATACTCCTGAATCTGCGGGGTCTGGAATAAAATTTCAGCGATTTCCTCTGGTGTAAAATTGGACCCAAAGCCAGCAATGCCGATATCGAGCTCGAAAAACACCAGACCAAAATCCGTATAATCCCCCACCACGCGACCGATGCTGCGATACACTTCAATTTTTTTCTGCCGTTCAGCAGTGAGCAGTCTCCGATCTGGCACTGGCATGTAGCGGATGCGGCTGAAATGGCGCTGCTTTAAGCCACGATCGATTTCTTCAATCTGTTTTCGAAGCGCTGGAGCGATTCCATCGGCCGTGATATCCAGCGGGTTAGTATTGAGCCCGGCCACCAATAGCGGTCGGTCTGGCTCGATGGAGTCCTGCATATCCAGCGCAATCTCTGCGGTGCGCCAAATCATCTGCTTGGTCAGTTCCCAATCGTTGTAGATCGCCCAAGTGGTATCGACATTGGTGGCGGGCACACTGCCAAATTTCATCACCTCGCGCACCAGGTTATCATAGCTCTCCCAATCAAAGCTTCCATCCGGCAGCCATGGTCCATACATCGCGGTAGTGGCCAGGATGGTTTTGTCGGTCAGCCGGTCATAATAATCTTGTAATGTAACGGTTTGATCGCGGATGGAGAAACGTTTCCTCAGCACCATCATTTCACCTTTTTTAATGTGCCCTGCAATCGTTCTGGCTGCCACTGGGGCGGAACGCGATTGGGATATCGAAGGAATTGATCGCGATAAATTGGTCGGCCATTGTCAGCTGCACTTTGATAGAGCGCTTCCACCTGCCCCAGAATATTCAACGCATGAATGGCATTTTTCCAATAGGGTTTACCAGTAAAAATCGTTTCGATATAATCGGCCAATTCCCGAGCGAATGGATCGTGTTGGCTCAGATCGATATATTGCCAATAATCGCGCCATTGGATCTTCAAATTTTCTAGCGCCCGCTCCCAGAGAAGCAAGGGGGCAGTTTCCTTCCATTGAACTTTGATCCCGTAGAGGCCAAAAACCATCGAGCCATTTTCCCCGTCCACGGTGATCTCCAATGGACCAAATTCGGAGTTAATGCGGCGATACCAGGTCCAAATGGAGGTATTGACTACGCCATTGGTGTGTTCTCGCCGAATAGCGGCATAGTCCTCGACATCGCACTCGATGACGCCACCCCGGTCATAGGCCAGCCGTCGGTCAATTAACAATCGGGCAACTGCGCTCAGATAGTCGGTCTCACCGAACAACGCCTCTGAAAGATAGCCCTCATGACACATATCCAGAAGAATCCCACCGCCCGCCTCCTTCAAAGTCCAGTTAAAATCTGGGCGCTGGCAGCAATATTGTTTGTCCCCAAAGCCAGAGGCCACCTCATAGCCAAACTCCATGTGACAATGAAACGGTTTGATCGCTGGGATCAATTCCAACGCTTTTTTGATGCCTGGGGCTTCAAGCATGTGATTTACCACGCCATGCTTGAACTTCTCTTTCTCCAATTTTTCGACAATCGCCAAGCCATCGGCATAATTGGCTGCAATGGGCTTCTCCATGAACACGGCCGTGGTCTTGGCATCCATCATCGCAATATCGTTCAGCACGACTTCCGTGCGAACGCCCGTGGCAATTGTGCAATGATACAGCTGATGCTGTGGATTGATCTGATTTGCTATGTCGTATGCCTCGGCCATGCTTTGTGTGAAATGCTCTAAATGATTGGCCTGTGCGATTATTTTTAGCTTATTTAAATCGCGACCGACCCCAATTGGCACAGGCCGAATCACCTCGCCGTCGATGGTCACCATCTTTTCAGCAGCGATCCGCAGAATCGCGTTGAGGGCCACCTGCCCCATCCGCCCCGTTATGCCGTGAATGATGACGGGCAATTGAATCATTAGTTACTCCATCGATTATTTCAATTTCAATTTGCTCAAAAAGTATTATTTAAACACAGTCCAACGGAAACTGTTCCCGGTCACTGTATGGGCTCAATGCAAAATTTTTTAATATCATTAAAATCCGCTTGCTTTGTATTTCATCATCGATTATATTACAAGCATTGAATCTGACGAATGGCCAAATAGCACTATGATCTCCATTTAATGGTAGGCCATTTACTGAATTCAGGTGAGATTTGGTTGAATCCCGTAAAATAGCATTCGCTGAGAGGGATATAGATAGCTTGCTTTTAAGCATCTGATCCCATTTCATGCGTTGGTCACCACCAAAAAGCTTAGCACAGCGCCTGAGTTTCGGGGATTCAACCGTGTCATAAATTGCATTTCCAGCGTCTGGAGGGAACATGTTCAACAATTCAGATGATGATTCGGATAAATACGATCCGGATAGCGATGATTCGGATAAATTTAATCCTGACAATGACGATTTCGAAGATGATTCCTGGAATGAAGAGGATTGGGAGAATTTTTTTCGCGAAGAGGATGAGCGCAAGCGACGATTGCAGGAGCTATTGGACCAGTACGGCTTTTCTGAAGAAGGTTTGCGTCGGGCTTTTCAGGAGATGGGCTACGATCTTCCAGAGCCGGACGACGGTACGGATGAGCCTGAGGAGCAGCCTCCACCCGCTCCGGATATCGATGCCATCATTGCCGCTGAGCAATCGGATTGGGAGGAACAGATGGAGTCCGGAGAGAATTATGCGAACGCTCACCCGCTGTTTCGCGCCTGCCATCAATTGCTGCTGAAGGTCGTCAAATCCATGAAGCATATTTGGGTCGATCATCGAGATCATCCCATCGTGGTATTTCAAACTGGCCTCTTTGAATGCATGAGCAAGATCATCCAGGCTGGTTATCACGATTTCGATGAAGCTCTGGAGGCAGAGCGCGGGTTGATCTTGGCGGCGTTGAAACGCGCCAGAAAATCGCTGTTGGGATCCTTATTCACCATTCCAAAATTGGCTGCGCTGAAGATCCTCAGCAACACCTTGTTGACGCAATTGCGCAACCAAATTATTGAGCTCCTCCAGCTTATCAATCGAGAGATCATCTTTCATAAGCAGCAAAATTAATCATCCACATCCATCGAAGCTTGAGACATCTGAACTGTTCCGATATTGCAACACATGATCCAAATTGCTTAAATGATCTCAAGCAGCGCAATAAAAATTCTTTTGCATTCCCCACACGAAACAGCACGAAAATTGGCCCACAAAATTATCTACCTTAGCCTTTCGCGCGATGAGTGAGACAATTTTGTTTGCATGGATGAGTCCGCGCTAATACGAATTAGTCAGATAGCATTGTGCCTATTTAATGCCTGAACGAAACCCCATAATTTTACCTCACTCATGCCCTCTCCTCACAGCACAGGGAGAAAAGACATTCTGCTTCTCATTCCCGAGGAAGGTATTAGGGGATGATGCCTGAAATAGCAACGTTTGATCGCATCGTCTCAGTTACCAATTATGGCGTTCACGTTCAAGCATTATTTCGTTCTTGCTGCAAAATTATCAAAACACGTTAAATTGTCATGGCGTCTGCCAGTTGGCGGATGCCAAAGCAATCTCATTCAGGCACAGAAAAATAAGAGATTGCTTCGCTTCGCTCGCAGTGACAAAATCGAAAAAGGGGCTTTTTCGGTCAGGCACGAATGAGGTCTTGCTGCACAATTATCAAAACAAATGAAATTGTTATGCCGTCAGCTAACTGGCGGATGGCATGACAGCGTTTTTCTGTGGCTGATTTTTGCAATAAGAGCTGTTTAGTTTTGCTCTGCCATTGACGTATCGTCTGGTCCCACATCAAAGATCCGCTCATCAAAACTGGCGATAATTTTTTGGCCAGGTTGAACCACAAGATAATCCTCGGGATTCCAGTTTCCTTCCAAAAAATGAATAAGCAACTGGGGATCACCTTTTAGCTCGTCATAATTCCAATTTAATTGGCGAGCACATTCTTTGGTGAGCTCCTTGCAGTGCCGAGTATCATAAAAGCCCAAATCGACATAGGCCGCGGTGGTATACTCATGAATCCAGTGCTGCTCCACCTCTAATAAATAACGAGCGTTTTCATCGCCATATTTCTCCTGGTACTCTCGATAAATTTGATCCAATCGCTTTTGCCCAGGCATCAGCACGGTATCGATCCAGCCTGGGCTGTACCAGTACGTCCCAGGATGTTGATCGAAATACTGGCGATAGCGCTCTCTGGAGCCAAGCAAAAAAGTAATGCAATCATGCCCTCGCATGATCACCAATTTTTTATCCCTGGCACGAATCCCAACAACTCCGTTGCTGCAAAGACCATAGCCGATCAAAATGGCATCATAATCTCCCTGTACCGAATCGATGGCCTGCTGGAGTTGCTTCCGGAGGACCTCGGGCGTATCATGCAGGCCTTGCTTGAGAAAATGAAAATTGAAGACATTTTTCGAGATCGATGCAAAATAGCATATTTCCCGCCAAAGCACATGACAAGAAATGATATAAAATTTATTCACCGGCACACCCTTCCCTCAGTTCATACTTTCGATAGTGGAAGATCCCTGTCAGGACATTCGATGGCAACTTCCAAATCGGAAAGCCACTATAATTCCTATTGCCAATAGATGGATCAGGGGTCACTTCTTTTCCAATGCGACGTGTGCCATTTCACGTCATCCCAGCGTGCTGTGTTCCGAGGATCCGCCGAGCAACAGCCATAAGAAAAATGGCCCGCCCAGCAATGCGGTGATGACACCGACCGGTATCTCTGCGGGAGCGATCAATAATCGAGCCAGAGTATCGCAGAGCACCAAAAAAGCGCCTCCGAAGAGAAAGCTGGCGGGCGTCAGGAAACGATGGTCAGCGCCCAGCAGTAGCCGACAAATATGGGGGATCATCATGCCAACAAATCCGATTGGGCCACAAACAGAGACTACGGCACCGATCATCATCGACGTGGCAAAGAACAGAACCGCCTTGATTTTGTTCACCGCCACCCCACGGCTCAGCGCCAAATCTTCTCCCAAAAGCAGCAAGTTTAATTCATTGGTGATCAGGAATATCACCAAGGCACCAGCGACAATGAAGGGCAGAATGGTGAGCATCGGCCGAAAACCAGCGATCTCGAATCCGCCCATCAGCCAGCGGATGATGCGAAACGAATTGGCAAAATCGCTCAAATATTGGATGAATAAAATGAGGCTGGAAAAGAAGAAGTTGATGGCCACCCCTGCCATCAACATGGTCGCAGTCGTAAACGTTTTTTTTATTCGGGAAATTGCATATACCAGAAGCACCGAAAGGATTGCTCCAAGAAACGCAGCCAGCGACTGGCCAGAGATCCCCAGCACGGAAAAAATAATGCCGATTTTAATATACAATGCCGCCCCAAATGCAGCCCCACTGGATACCCCGAGCGTGAACGGGGTTGCCAGAGGATTGCGAAACATGGCCTGAAAAACCATTCCACTGATCGCCAGCGCTGCCCCGGCCAGAAACGCCGTCATCACCCGAGGCAGTCGAATCATCCAGAAAATTCGCATGGCGATTTGATCTTCAGCGCCAACGATTGAGCCAACGGAAATCGATTCTAATCCTAAAAACGGAGTCATCAGCAGCACACAGACCGCTCCCAGAGCGATCGCCAAAACAATCACCATTCTCCTCTGGTGGCTCATGGTTGAACCTCTGGGGCAATAATAGGCTGACCAGTAAGTGGATGTGGGATGAACATGAATGGTTTATCGAACGCCGGGGCGAGCACTTCGTTGGTCATGATTCGGCTGGCCTCCCCCACATAGACAATTTTACCTTGCTTGAGGATGACAACCCTCTGGCCCTGCAGTACCGCCATATTAATGTCATGGGTGACCGTCACGATGGTCATTCCTAAATCGCGGTTTAAGCGGGTTAAAATCGAATTAATTTCGGCCTCATGTTTTGGGTCTAAAAATGTGGTCGGCTCATCTAGCAACATGATTGGCGCCTCCTGAGCCAATGCGGCTGCAATGAAGGCAATCTGACGCTCTCCCCCACTCAATGTCGTCATCAATCGACTGGCATAAGCGGTGAGCCCGGTGATCTCTAGCGCCTGTTGCACAGCCGCTCGGTCGTGAGCCGTGAATGAAGTCATCAGATTGACATAAGGATATCGACCCAGCATGACGAATTCTTCCACCGTAAAAGGAAAAATCCGGCCATTGGCCTGAGGCACATAACTGATCATCCGCGCCAATTTTTTCTGATTCAGTTTCGATATCGGGATGCCTTGCACGCGGATCGTTCCCTGAATTCCTGGGGCGATGCGCATGATGCATTTCAGCAGACTGGTTTTTCCCGCGCCGTTGGGACCGATGATCGACAGATAGTCGCCTTTGAAAATCTGCAACGAAACCGAATCCAGAATGCGCTTCTCGCCAATGTTCAACGATAAGTTTTCTATTTCAATAATGGCCTTCATGTGCTAATGCGGAGTCACTTCCCTCCATTGGTTATGCAATGCATCCATCTGGTAGGATGCATCACTTTTATCGTTTTAGGTTCAGTCATCTGATAGTTTTATCAATTCACACACATTCATTTTCGAACTGATCATCAATCCACACCCAGAAATGAAATCTCGGATGCATTTATGAATCCGTCGCACCAATCATTTGGCCCTGGGATTCTCATTCATCCTGGATCCAATGGATTTCTGGATGGATGATTTTCGCCAGGTCCACTAAAAAAAGAGCGAACCGAGGGCCGGGGATCACTGCATAATCCTGAGTGATGATATAGACCCGATGGTTTTTCACCGCATCGACCTGTGTTAGGGACGCCCAATCTCGGATAGCATCCAGGCTATCCAGTCCGGTCTGTTTTAATTGTGGGATCAGATCGATGATCACTTCTGGATTGAGATGGATGATCCCTTCGGCTGTTAGAATCGGATAGGCGATTTTCTCGTCCTGATAGGCGTTGGCTCCTCCAGCCATGTGGATCAATTCATCGAAATAGGTGTTTTTCCCAGCTACGTATACACCTTCGATAGCACCTGTTCCCATCGTCCTTTCGATGACGATCATCACCTTTGGACGTCGGCTGGAACTCGTTCGCTGATGGATCGTCCGGATTTGCTCATCGATCTCATGCAAAATTTCCGCTGCACGGGACTGAGCCCCGAATGTGGTGCCTAAATATTCAATGCTTGACCGAATATCGGAAACTGTTTTATTTTTCACGCCGAGAAATTTGATCCCCAGTTGGGATAAAAAACTTTTGATCTGTTGAAAATCATCGATTAAAACAACCACATCCGGTTTGAGGCGCATGATGGCCTCGTAATTGGGGTCCAGATAGCCACCGACTTTGGGCAGCTCCCTGGCCTCGGCTGGATAGTTGCAAAATCGAGTGACGCCCACTACCCTATCGCCGATTCCCAAAGCAAACAGCGTCTCCGTAATGTTGGGAGAAAGCGAAATAATGCGCTCGTAATGGCCGATCTCGCTGCGGCCAGGCTCACCATTACTTTGAATGCCCCTTCGATACAAAAAAACTATCGCCAGCAGGATTACTCCCGCTATTAGCATGAGAATGCTGATATTTTTTTTCATTTCTGATGATTATTTTTTATGACCAATCGATCGGTGCACCGTGCGCGCTCATCCAGCATCTATGATGGCAGTGGCCGGCCAATGGCTTCCTCATCGATCGCATAGGATAATTTTAAAGCACCCAGAAAAGCCCCTTGCGAAGGATTTGGGCCTTCACAAGGGGGAACAAAAATCAATATCGGACTCCCAGGCTGAAACGGAACTCACGACCAGGGGATGGATATCCATCAATCGCATAAATCGATTTATCAAGGAGATTGTTGACCTGAAATTTCGTTTCAACAGCAAAATCTCCAAGTGGCAGCGTAAAGCCGACGTTGCCATTAAGTAACTCATAGGCTGGGAGCGATCTGACATTATCTGGTGAAATGAAGCGCTTGCCGATCCACTGGTAAATGAAATTCAGCGACAGCCCTTTCACCTGGGTTCCAACCACAGCGTCGAACTTGTGATCAGGACGATAGATGAGCCGTTTCCCGTTGTTGAGACCATTGGGAGTCGCATCGGTCGCTCTCATCCAGGTATGATACAATTCGAAATAGGCCAGGCGTTGAGGCAAATGGTACTTCACCGCCGTCTCAATGCCTTTGATATTGGCCTGCCCAACGTTCATCGGCATCCATACGCCCGAGGCATCGGCGCTCCATGAAATCAGATCGGTCACTTCACTATTGAAATAGCTGACCTCCCCATGGAGCATCGCCCAATTCTTTCGGCTGAACAACAAACCCAGATCAAAATTGGTACTAGTTTCTGGCTTGAGCTCGGAATTGCCCCGCGCCCAAACCTCATCAGGCCAATAAAGATCATCAAAAGTCGGCACCCGAAAGGAGGTTCCGATATTGCCTCGCACGCCAAAGGTAACGTTTTCCCCGCTGCTTACCAGCACTCCCAATTTGGGCGACAATTGACTTGCAACATCGGAATAGTTATCCCATCGAACTGATGGGATGGTGCTCCATTGCGTCGCCAAGCCGAAAATATTCCAGGGAAAACTGATCTCGGCCAGACCATACACGCTTTGAATGGTGCGGTCTTTCGACTCGAACTTAGTGCTATTCAATCGATCCTGGCGCAGTTCAGCACCTCCAATTAGATGAACAAAGCGGCTGGCTAACAATTGCCCTTGCAGTTTCAACCCAATCGCTGAATTTTTGTGCTGATCATCGGTCGGTGCCCAGCCGGCTGGGTCTTTGTAATGGTAATCGTACGATTGATAGAACACATCGCTTTGCAGCCGAAGGCGATCGGTGAGCTGGTTTTCCGATTGGACGGCCGCCAGCTTGCGATCAACTTCAGCTCGAGCATGGGGAGTGATCATGGGCTCATTCGTCCACGGATTTATGTTCACCGAACCAGCATTGCCTTTGCGAGCGAGCAATTGATGAACGATCACCTGAATCTGATTTCGTTCGCTGAAGTCGATCTTCGATTTCAAGAAGAAATTATCCCCTTGATAATCGTTATTGATCCGGGTGGCAGTCTGACCATTTGAAGGCATTCTAAACCGAAAATCGCCGTCTGTTTGAAGGCGGTTGTAGTTCAAAAATGCAGCGAGCTTGCCAATACGATGCGAGCCCGAGACATTGAAACTTCTGGTGCCAAATGAGCCAAAGGTGGAACTCAGGCCATAAGAGAAACCGCGAGGGTCCACGGTTTCCTTCGAAATCAATTGAACGGCGCCGCCAATGGCATCGGATCCCAGCAACGCTGAATGTCCGCCGCGCACCAGCTCGATGCGCTCGATAGCCGGCATTGGGATCAAATTCAAATCTACGCCGCCCCCTTGCGCCGTGTTTAACCGCAACCCATCCAGCAGCACCACCACCTGATCAGCGTTAGAACCTCGAATCGAAGCAATCTGCGTCCCAGCAATGCCGTCGTAGGAATTGAATTGCACACTGCCAAGCGATCTCATGGCTTCGCCAATTGTCATGGCATTCCGATTGGCCAACCGCAAGGGGGTGAGCACCTCAGCAGCAACCGTCACCTGGGATTGGCGATGATCGGACAATGTGGCCGTCACCAAAATGGGATCGAGCTCAATGACTTTTGGTTTGAGATAAAAATTGATGCGCGCCTCCCCTGCTACCTGCACGTTCTCCTCCGTGGCAGTCTCATAACCGATCACACGCACCATGAGATCGTAGCTCCCAGCGGGAACCTGATCAATTAGATAAAATCCCCCATCGCGTGATGCCGCGCCTAACGTTGTATTGAGCACGATGATATTCGCATCGGGAATTGGTTTTTTGGTCACTGCATCGTAGATATACCCAGATATTTTGCCTGGCGTCGCTGCGCCAAGTTGAAGACAGGCAGACAATAGGGACAAAACAACAGCGGATTTTAAAAAACGTTTCATCGGTCCAAAGCTCCCTTGATTTAGGTTCATTGGTGAAAAGTGAATTAACCCAAATGAGCCCTCGAGAGCGAGCTGTCCCATCATGTGCGGCCTCAGCAGGGATAAAAAAATCCCAACCTTGACCGGCAAAGTTGGGATTCGTATATTCAAGCAAAATATTAGAATTCCAAACCTCACCCTCGAAGGTTTTCATGGAACGATCCTCGAAGCTCAGCAAACTGAGACTTCGAGCTTCAATCGGCAGGTCTCCTGGCTCAGGGCGTCGAACCGAGTCACCACGCCTTCCCATCCGCGCATCGGCGAACAGTGGCTTGCTTAGCATCGAACTTCATGCCGGAGCAATTGTGGTGCTCGTAGCCAAATACAGTAGCGGGGCTGCAGCGGATTCTCACCGCTTTCCCTTGCACCGATTGATGAAATACAAAGAACGCTAACGCTCGATTTAATAATACTGAAACAAAAATTAAAATGCAAGCAATTTTTTTATTAATTTTTCATCCCCATATTGAAACCTGCCATGGAGCATCCGATCGAATCACACAGCAGAACGATTGCGCGCTGAACAATCCCACTTCTGTGAGCTTCTAATCCGCCGAAGGTCGGACCGCCACCTGGTGGTTCTGGGAGAGAAAAAAATCATTCCCTTTAAAACTGTTTTTCCGCAGACCCGGTTTTCAAAATTCTCTTTCTGGTATCTTTTATTTCTGAGACCAACCTAAAAAACCTTTTAAAAATGTTTTTCCGCAGACTCAGTTTTCAAAATTCTTTTTCAGTATTTTTATTTCTGAGACCAACCTAAACAGCTTTTTCTATGGGATGCCAATTTTATGGGAGCAGCACAATAAATCCTCTGCATGATCCAGCTATTCAATCATTTCAAATCGCGCGGTGAAATGCCTTAAAAATGGCGCTTGATACGTGAATCGGAAACCGCGCAGACTATGTCGCTGCTGATATACAGTTTCGATCACTTCTAACACATAATCGAAATGGCTCTGGGTATAGACGCGCCGGGGAAATGCTAATCGTACCAATTCCATGGCTGGTGGGATATACTCTCCGGTTTCTGGATCGGTTCTGCCAAACATGATCCCACCAATTTCGCAGGAGCGAATGCCACCCTCTAAATAAAGCTGACAAACAATCGCTTGTCCAGGGAATTGTTCCACCGGGATATGCGGAGCAAAGGTCCTGGCATCCAAATAGATGGCGTGGCCACCTGGCGGTTTCACGTAAGGGACACCGATGGCGTCCAGGTGCTCGCCCATGTATTCAGCCGTTCGAATCCGATACTGCAAGTAGTCCTCCTGGAGCACCTCTTCCAATCCTTGGGCAATTGCCTCAAGGTCACGGCCAGCCAGACCCCCATAGGTTGGAAATCCTTCGGTTACAATAAGCACATTTCTGGCACGCATGGCGAGCTCGTCGTCATTCATGGCCAAAAATCCGCCGATATTGACCAGCGCATCCTTCTTGGCGCTCATGGTACACCCATCGGCATACGAAAACATCTCCTGCGCAATCTCTTTGCAAGATTTGTCAGCATAGCCCGGTTCGCGTTTCTTAATGAAATAAGCGTTCTCGGCAAAGCGACAAGCATCTAAGAATAGAGGAATGCCATACCGAGATAACAAGGCTTTGGTCTGACGAATATTCTCCATAGAAACCGGTTGTCCGCCACCCGTATTATTGGTGACGGTCAGCATGCCAAGAGGGATGTTTTTCGCCCCTTTTTCTTGAATAAATTTTTCCAATTTGACAAGATCGATATTCCCTTTGAACGGATGGATCCGTTGAGGATCTTTTCCTTCATCAATCACAAGATCGACCGCTACCGCCGCATGATATTCGATATTGGCGCGCGTCGTATCAAAATGGGTATTGGATGGGATATATTTTCCAGGCCCGGCCACCAGCTCAAAAAGAATTCGCTCTGCCGCTCGCCCTTGATGCGTGGGAATGATGTGTTTGAAGCCGGTGATCTCATGAACTTTGTCATAGAAACGATGAAAACTTTTAGCCCCCGCGTAAGACTCGTCGCCTCGCATGATGCCCGCCCACTGATCATGGCTCATGGCCGCTGTGCCGCTATCGGTCAGCAAATCGATAATGACGTTTTCAGCATCGATTAAGAATAAATTATAGCCAGCCCGGCGCAAAATCTCCTCCCGCTGCTGACGCGTCGTCATTTTAATTGGCTCCACCATTTTGATCCGAAACGGTTCGATAATGGTTTTCATGGTCGCATTTTCCTCATGACATGATTGTTGCATTCCATTTTTTACCGCCAATTTCCTAAAGTAAAAACTGCGCGAAAAAAGATTGGGCACTTTGCCACAGCATCCAGTTCGTTCATGAACAAGTCAATTGCCAGCCTCAAAACCAATGCTTAAATCCGATGAATATTTCGGCACTCCGCTTCTCACGATTCCATGATTGCCAGGTTCTATCGCTCTCTCATTCCATTTCTCGACAATTCCACCCTTTCTATTTCCTGCAAGCCATCCTTCGGAATGCATGGGGATTTTGAAATGGATATGAATTCTTGCCGTTTGATTCTACAACATGCTCTGCACCACGCCGCCATCCACTGGGATGGTCGTGCCAGTGATATAAGCTGCGCGCTCCGATGCCAAAAATGCAACCAGCGCAGCGATCTCATCGGGATGTGCCAATCGACCAGCCGGTATTTTTGCTTTGATGCGATCCAAGATTTGTTCAGGAGAAGTCTGTTCCTTTTGAGCAATGGTTTTTGCCAGATGGGATAATCGTTCGGTAAGCGTGTATCCGGTGGCAATGGTGTTGATAGTGATGTTGAACCTGGCATATTGGTTCGACAACGTTTTCGCCCATCCAACCACGGCCATGCGAATGGAATTCGATAAGATCAGGTCATCGATGGGTTGCTTCACCGTGATCGATTGCAAATTGATAATCCGCCCCCATCGCTGGTGCTGCATCACCGGCAAAATTTGTCGAGTTAACGTGACGGCGCTCATCAGCGTATTTTGGAATGCCGCTTGCCAATCGGACTCGGGGAGATCCAAAAAGAAGCCCGCGGGTGGCCCGCCGGTATTATTGACCAGAATATGAATCATCCCGAATTGATTGATCACCTGACTGGCAAATTGTTGAATTTGGTCCCTCTGGGCCAAATCCACTGCAAAGGGATAAACCGTTCTACGAGTTTGTTGCATAATTCTCTGACCAGCCGACTCAATACGGCCTTTATCCCGGGAACAAATAATCACGGTGCAGCCTTCTCGGGAGAGATCGTGAGCGACGGCGAATCCCAATCCTTGGCTGGCACCACAAACTATGGCAATTTTCCCTGACAACCCTAAATCCATCTCGCCTCCAAATTTTCAGTGAATGATCCTGATCCTCTCATACATGGTCGCATCAATTTTGACCAAAAAAGAGCCCTGCCTCGGCCTCTTCCTTTGCACTGCCATAATGATGTTCAGCTTCAGCAGCCACGGCGCCATTACAGGTTATGATTTTTGCCGAACCAATTCTTTGCCACAGCAATAAAAAGTGCACGGATTCGCTTCGGGATGGCAGCAGCAATCCTCTACTGGCGAACCAGCCTCGTCGCATTCTTCGATAACTTGAATCTTAAGCCCGCAGCTTTCGCACACAAAAATATCGCCCTGTTTCATCTCATGACAATTCGGCATCGTTTTTCCTCCGTACTCGTTCGAAAAGATTGTTGAATTGACCCCATTCCATAGCGGCGCAGCAAATGAACGACTTACACCGTTACCGCTCTCGAGGTCGGCCGCTTGGTTTGATTTAATATATCAAAACAAATCTAAATATCCAAGGAGAATTTCGATGAGAGAAAATTACATGCTTTTGGTTGATTTGAACAACATCGCGAGGAAAAACAGCAGGGCTTGCAGGAGGATAATCGCTGCACCACTGGGGACGTCCAGGTAATAGGATACCAATAAGCCAGCAAAGGCACTTACCATGCCGATGATGATTGAAAAAAGGGTCATCATCCGAAAAGTTCGAGACAGCAAGCGCGATGTAGCGGCTGGAATCACCAAAAATGCTGCGATTAGCACGATCCCAACCACTTTGATCGCGACCACTACGGTGATTGCAATAAGAATGGAGAGCAAATAATCGTCTCGATTGACCGCAAGATGATCGGTTTCTGCAAGCTCGCGATCAAATGAGGCGTAAGCCCAACGACGCCAGAGTGGTAAAGTGAGCAGCGTCAGGCCGACCACCGCAGCCGTGATTTGAATATCGGTTTTTGTGACTGCCAAGATCGATCCAAATAAATAAGTAAAGGCATCGCTGGTATATTCTTTTTTCAAAAAAATGAAAACAATCCCCAACGCCATGGAGACCGCAAAAAAAATGCCCACGGCCGTATCGCTGCCCAATTCTGTTTTATCTCGAACCCAGAAAATTGCCACAGCTACCAACACGGTAAATGGCACAGCAATCCACAGCGGTTCACGATGAAGCAATAGTCCCAGGGCCACGCCCCCAAAAGCCGCATGCGCCAAACCACTGCCCAAAAAGCTCAAGCCCCGCTGGACCACAAAAACGCCATAATAGCTGGCCAAAAATCCCACCAGCACGCCAGCGATGAGCGCCCGCTGCATAAAGGGCAATTGAAGAAGTTCGATCATCATTAAATCCAATTAAGTTACATTCGAGATTTGCTTAAAAAAATTATTCTCCCCCAGAAATGTTGTCCCACAGAATTGAAAAGTGAACATTGGTCTCAGAATTGAAAGGACTCAGAAAAATATTTGATTTCATTTCTGAGACCAACTTCAAAATTCATTTCTGTGATGTTCCAGTTCTGTGAGAGAAAATTAGCCTCCCACAGAAATGTTGTCCCATAGAATTGAAAAGTCAAAATTGGTCTCAGAATTGAAAGGACTCAGAAAAATATTTGATTTCATTTCTGAGACCCTTCGTTTCTGAGACCAACTTCAAAATTCATTTCTGTGGGATTCCACTTCTGTGGGAGAAAATTAGCCTCCCACAGAAATGTTGTCCCATAGAATTGAAAAGTCAAAATTGGTCTCAGAATTGAAAGGACTCAGAAAAATATTTGATTTCATTTCTGAGACCTCTCATTTCTGAGACCAACTTCAAAATTCATTTCTGTGGGATTCCGCTCCGCCGAAGGGCGGACCGCCAACTGGCGGTTCTGTGGGAGAAAATTAGCCTCCCACAGAAATGTTGTCCCATAGAATTGAAAAGTCAAAATTGGTCTCAGAATTGAAAGGACTCAGAAAAATATTTGATTTCATTTCTGAGACCTCTCATTTCTGAGACCAACTTCAAAATTCATTTCTGTGGGATTCCGCTCCGCCGAAGGGCGGACCGCCAACTGGCGGTTCTGTGGGAGAAAATTAGCCTCCCACAGAAATGTTGTCCCATAGAATTGAAAAGTGAAAATTGGTCTCAGGATCGAAAGGGCTCAGAAAAATATTTGATTTCATTTCTGAGACCAACTTCAAAATTCATTTCTGTGGGATTCCACTTCTGTGAGAGAAAATTAGCCTCCCACAGAAATGTTGTCCCACCGAATCGAAAAGTGAAAATTGGTCTCAGGATCGTAAGGGCTCAGAAAAATATTTGATTTTATTTCTGAGACCTCTCATTTCTGAGAGCAACAATTCCCTGATCAATTCTTCCCATTGGAATTCATCAAAAATCGGAGTGCATGTTGGTGGCCAATGTGGCCATAGGCCATGCGCAGGTGGTCTTCCTGCAACGCTTGATTCGGTGATCCAAAACTGATCTGCCTGCGGTTCAATAATAGCACATAATCCGCATGATGCGTCACAGCATGCCAATCGTGGGTGATCATCAGCACCGTGGCGCCCGATTCGTTCTGGTACGCTTCCAACATCCGATACATGTCCTCCTCACCAACGGCATCGATGCCAGTGGCCGGTTCATCCAGCATCAACAGCCTCGGCTGGCGAACGATGCTACGAGCCAGACAGACCCGCTGTAGCTCGCCGCCCGAGAGTTTGCCAATGGGACGATTGGCTAGATGAGAAGCCCCCACCTGGTTCAATGCCTGACATGCCCTGCTTCTGGCGTCCTTGCTCAACCGCCACGGCCACTTGCGGCTCAACCCCGTATAAACCAGCTCAATCGACACAGCGGGGAAGCTGCGATCCATGGTTTTGAACTGCGGCACATAGCCGATCAGATTCGGATCCACCTGCCTCGGCGACTTGCCGAAAATCTTCACCTCGCCCGATGTGGGCGGAATCAATCCCAGGAGCACTTTCAAAAACGTGGATTTGCCCGCTCCATTGGGACCAACGATGGCGACGAATGAATTTCGGGGAACCTGCAGTTCCAGCTCCGACAGCGCCACATGATCCCCAAATTTAACCCACAGGTCCGTTACCTCCACGGCAAATTCGTTCATCGCAGCGCCTCCAGAATCAGTCTGGCATTGTAAAGCAGCAGCTCATCGTAGCTTTGTCTGCCTGCGACTCCCCCCAGCGGATCGAGCTGGCAAATCTTGATGCCAGCCGCTTCGGCGACCAATTTGGCCGCTCGATCCGGCAGTTGCAAATGATCGAAAATGGCTTTTACCTTTTGCTGCTTCACCTGCTCGATGTAGCCCTTGAGCTGTCTCGGCGTGGGTTCTTTGCCAGGGATCGCCTCCACTATGCCCACCAGATGAATATTATAGCGTTTGAAAAAATACTGAAAAAATGGATGCGAGATCATCACTTTGCTGCCCGCCACTGGCGCCAACATGGCGTGCAACTGGTGGTGCAGGCTATCCAACTGGCGAGAAAATCGTTCGGCGTTTTGCTTGAAAACGACCGTGCCCGAGGGATCCAGGCCACTGAGCTGTTGCACCAGACCTGGCAGGAGGCTCTTCACAGTCAAAGGATCGGTCCAGAAATGCGGGTCCACACCAGAAGAATGATCATGACCAGTTTCCGTCGGATGTTCATGATGGGCAGCGGTCGGGGGCTCGCTTTTTGATTCGTCAAAGTATATCAACGCCGAGGGAGCGACCAGCGTGATCAGTTCAATCTGATTCGCGTTGGGAAACTTGAGCACCCAGCCATCCAGGTTGTCGGCGCCATAAAAAATGGCTCGGGCAGTCTCGATGATTTTGGCATCGGAAGGCCGCAATTCATAGGTATGCGGCGAAGCGCCAGGCGGAAGGATGCCATGCACTTCCCCTCGCTCGCCAACAATCTCCTGAATAACAACCTTCAATGGGTGAATGGTGGTGACGTATTGGGGCTGGCACGCTGCCACGTTAGCAAACAGCAACGAAAAACTGATCAGCCATCTCATGAGCGATGCCTCCAAATTTTGCTCTAATTTCAATGATTCAACTATCAAAAAGTTTCATCGCAATAAAAAAGCATCAGTGCGATTGCTGATGCTTTGACAGATTTTTAAAACCTTATTAAAATCCAATGTCTGACCGACGCTTGGAAAGGCTTTTTTACCTGGAAGGCATACGCATGATTAAGTCCGAGATCGAATATCTTCCCAATTCTTGGTGTCCACATGGTGCTTGATCATTTGCGCTTTGTAGATGAAATAGACTTCTTCAGCGATATTGGTGGCCAGATCAGCAATGCGCTCCAGATTCCGGCTGACCAGAATAAGATCGAGCGCTCGGGTGATGGTCTTATTATCACTAAGCATATAGGTCAACAGCTCACGGAAAAGCTGGTCGTTCAATTGATCCACTTCGTCGTCCCGAATGCAAACCGATCGGGCTTTGTCCACGTCGCCATTGATGAAGCTATCCAGGCTGTCTTTCACCATGGACTGTGCCAGTTGCGCCATACGGGGAATGTCGATCAGCGGCTTGAGCGGCTCCTGTTGATTGAGCATTTGGGTGATCTCGGCGATGTTGACGGCATGATCGCCCATCCGTTCCAGGTCATTATTAATTTTCAAGGCCGACGTGATGAATCGCAGATCAATGGCCATGGGCTGCTGGGTGGCCAGCAATTTCAGGCATTGCTCATCGATCAAAATCTCCAGATTATTGATGCGCTCGTCAGCAGCAATCACTTCGTTGGCCAGCTTATCGTCCCGCTCGATCAATGCACCGATGGCCTTGCCGATCGAAGCTTCCACCGCCGCTGCCATTTTTAACAGGGTTTCCTTCAACTGCTGCAGTTGTTCATGAAAATGTCGTTCCATTTCTGATTCCTAATCAATTTTCATTAAATGTTGTTATTCATTTGCACCAACTCCCAAATCTTTGAGCCAAGTCTTGATCCGCTGATCAATTTGATCTCTAATTTGTCGGAATTTTTGTAATTTTTCATCATCTCGGCCTTGAAACGCCGCAGGATCTTCAAAATTCCAATGCAGCCGCTGACTAACTCCAGGGAAAACGGTTGGGCAATTCTTCTCGGCATCGGAGCATACGGTGATCAAGTAGCCAAAATTGACTTTGCCAAGATATTCTCGTACGTGCTTCGAACGCTGTCCGCTGAGGTCGAGACCGATCTCTTGCATGACTTGAATGGTAAAAGGATTGATCCCTTTTGGCTCCAGCCCAGCACTGTACGCTTCAAAATGATCGCTGGCATATTTCTGGAGCAGCGCCTCAGCCATCTGGCTGCGAGCGGAGTTGCCTGTACAAAGGAATAAAACCTTTATCTTTGACATTAAGTTCCTCCAATATTCTCATCAAAAATAGTCTACCGAAAATTCCACAATAGATAAAATTCTCACCGACTTTTAACTGAAGCCAATAAAACGAAGGAAAAATACATTGGACAATAATAGAGGCGAATGATTATCCAAATCTACCTGTCACATAATCCTCCGTCTTTTTCAGCCGGGGCCGAGTGAAGATCTGATCGGTCTCGCCGAATTCGATCAGCTCGCCGAGATAGAAAAACGCCGTGTAGTCCGATACCCGTGCCGCCTGTTGCATATTATGCGTCACGATGACGATGGTATATTTTTCTTTTAATTTGAAAATCAGCTCTTCGATTTTGGTCGTGGCAATGGGGTCCAGCGCCGAGGCAGGTTCATCCATCAAAATCACTTCGGGTTTGACAGCCAGCGCTCGGGCGATGCACAATCGTTGCTGCTGGCCACCCGATAGATCCATGGCCGAATCGTTCAATCGATCTTTCACCTCATCCCACAGGGCGGCATCGATCAGGCTTTGTTCGACTCGCTCCGCAATTACGTTTTTATTTCGCTCGCCGTTGATGCGAAGCCCATAGGCAATATTGTCGAAAATGGATTTGGGAAAGGGATTCGATTTCTGGAACACCATGCCCACCCGACGGCGCAACTCCACCACGTCGACGTTGCGGTCGTAAATATCCACCCCATCGATGGCCACAGTGCCCTCCACTCGGGTGCCGACGATGATATCGTTCATCCGATTTAACGATCGCAAAAAAGTAGATTTTCCGCAGCCCGACGGCCCAATCAAGGCCGTCACCTTATTTTTTTCGATATCGATATTGATGTTGGCCAGGGCTTTGGTATTGCCGTAGAAGAAGTTAAAATTTCGAGTGAATATTTTGATGTCAGACATCCTTGAATCCAGTTAAAAATTTATTGACCCTAAAAACGGAACAATTCTAAACAATTATTCAAAAAAATTATTTGATCTCAGAAATGAAAGGACTCAGAAAATATTTTTTTATTTCTTCGAACTTTCATTTCTGATTCCGTGATTGTTCCATTTCGGTGGTCTACGAATTTTGAGGACCACAGAAAAAGAACAGCCCCAGAGTCGCATTTCAAAATCCATTTCTATGGGAGCAACCATTGACTCCCACCGAAATGGTCTGCCACAGAATAGAAAATTTATAAATTGGTCTCAGAATCGAAAGGAGTCAGAAAAAATATTTGGTTTCATTTCGGCGATCTTTCAACTCTGATACCAATTTCAAAATTTACTTCTGTGGGATTCCGCTTCTGTGGGAGAAAATTAGCCTCCCACCGAAATGTTGTCTCATAGAATTGAAAATTTATATATTGGTCTCAGAAACGAAAGGACTCAGAAAAAATATTTGGTTTCATTTCGGCGATCTTTCAACTCTGATACCAATTTCAAAATTCATTTCTGTGGCATTCCGCTCCGCCGAAGGGCGGACCGCCAACTGGCGGTTCTGTGGGAGAAAATTAGCCTCGCACCGAAATGTTGTCCCACAGAATTGAAAAGTGAAAATTGGTCTCAGAATCGAAAGGACTCAAACAAATATTCGGTTTCATTTCGGCGACCTTTCAGTTCTGAGACCAAAAATTGAAATATATCTATCTCAAGCTTTCTTTTTATCTCATTTATAACTAAGTCCGCTCAAAAAAAGCTTTGACCGCTAATTTCGCCAATTCAGGCTAATTGAATTTATCTGCCAGTTGGCGGATTAGCGAAATTGGAAAAAATGGTCAAATTAGCGGTTTTTTAAAGTGCACTCAGAATTCAAAAATCCAAAATCTAAAATCTAAAATCCAAAATCAATCTCACGCTCGTTTATATTTCCTCCGAAACCGATAGCGGATCAGGATGGCCAGAATATTCATGGTCAGGATCAGCACGATCAGCACCAGCGCCGTGCCATAGGCAATGGGACGGACTTTAGCAATTTCGTGGTGCTGGGTGGACATGATGAACAGGTGATAGGGCAATGCCATGAACTGTGAAATCAGCACTTTCGGAAATGATGGTAAAACTGGCCAGAAGAACGCTGCGCCCGTAAATAGAATCGGTGCGGTTTCGCCCGCCGCTCGGGCCAGGCCAAGGATCGTTCCCGTTAGCATTCCAGGAATGGCGTAGGGCAGAACATTGGTTCGAATGGTCTGCCATTTGGTAGCTCCCAACGCCAGCGCCCCTTCCCGATAGGACATGGGCACGGTTTTTAGCGCCTCCTCGCTGGCCGTGATGGTCCAGGGGAGCGTCAGCAAGCCCAAGGTCAATCCAGCAGATAGCACAGATAATCCGAGATTCATCATCAAGACAAACAATGCAAAGCCGAACAAGCCATAGACAATCGAAGGGACCCCCGAGAGGTTGCGGATGGCCAGGCGGATGATTCGAATGATTTTGCCCTGCGTGGCATATTCGTTGAGATAGATGGCTGTGAACATCCCCATCGGTACCGCAAAAAAAATAGTGACCAGGCTGACCCAAAATGTCCCCACGATGGCGGGCCAGATGCCGCCAGCCGTCATCCCTTTGGTGGGCTTCTGGGTGATGAACTCCCAACTGATCACTTTAGCGCCATTGGAAGCGATGTCGTAAATAATAAACGCCAATACCAGGATAACAAAAATAGCCGCCATTCTGAGTACGGTAAAACCCAAAAATTGGGTAATGTTGCGCCAATTGATTTTCATCGTGCCACCCGCTGATATTTATGAAGCACCAGATCGGAGACCAGATTGACCAGGAACGTCATTAGAAACAGCACAAAGCCGATCACGAACAGCGATTGATAGTGCACGCTTCCCTGAACCGTTTCGCCCAGCTCGATGGCAATGGTGGCAGTCATGGTTCGAACGGGATCGAGGAAGCTATGAGGCAGCGCTGGGGCATTGCCACACGCCATCAGCACGGTCATGGTCTCACCAATGGCTCGGCCCATGCCCAACATTACGGCAGCGATAATACCAGACAATGCAGAGGGCAATGTGACACGAGTGAGGGTTTGCCATTTGTTCGCACCCAGAGCCAGCGAGGCCGATTTGAACTCCTGGGGCACGGCCACAATGGCATCTTCTGAAATGCTGATGATCGTGGGCAAGGCCATGATCGCCAAAAGAATCGAACCATTGACGGCGTTCAGACCATTGGCCGTTCCAAACACTTTGGCAATGAACGGCCCTGTGACCACGATCCCTAAAAATCCCACCACGACCGAAGGGATGCCCGCCAGAATTTCGATGACAGGTTTAACAATTTCTCGCATTCGTGGGCTGGCCACATCGGACAGGTAAGCGGCGCAGGCGATGCCAACGGGTACGGCAATTATCAAGGCACCAAGGGTGACCATAAGGGTGCTGACCACCATCGCCAGGATGCCATAGGATTCTTTCACAGGCGAGGTGGGATCCCAATGGTCGCTGAAGAAGAATTCGCCCAGGCCGACTGCTTTTAAGGCGGGAAAGCCCTGAGTGAATAGTAACGAAAAGATTCCTACCAGAATGATTACCGCCATCAATCCATTGATCAGAAAAAAATAATGAATGGTACGCTCCTTGAGGTGGCGCCAGAGCGCAGTCTTGGATTTCAGTTGTTTGGTGGCCTTCTCGGACGAAGGTGTTCGTTCAGGCATCAGACCCAGTTACTCCGATTTTGGTTCAGGATAATAAATTCCTGGTTCATCGATATATGCAAAAATTACGTTAATAAAAACTAAAAGCTCAAAGGCTTTTATCTATTCAAAATTTCCGTCAATCAAGAAACAGTCGAATTCGAAAAATCAGCTCCATTATCAATGACAAATTTACGTTCACTGGAGCTAGAAATCGATTATCTGGACAATAATATCCCATCCTGCCAGAAAAACCCAGCCAATATAATTTGCCAATGTTACAAATGGGTTACAGCCAGAAAAATATTTCACAGCAAAAATTTCAATTGATTTTCAATTCATTTTTTATTATAATAAGTCAAAGGAGCGGGACGATGCACGAAATCGATCGGGTGCTAAAAGTTCTATCGGGACGATTTCCCCATGTGTTCTTGAAGCTGCTGTTTGGTGATCGAACAGATGTTGAACTGGTGGCATTGGAAGACACGCAGTTGAATATTCCCGAGTATCGCAGCGACAAGATCTTTCGGCTGCGGCATGATCGCAGGGAGACCATCCTGAATCTGGAGTTTATGGTTCAACCTCATAAACGAATGTTGAGCACTTTTTTGATCAAAACCGCCTTGCTCATGGCCAGCTATTCGCTGCCTGTGGTGACCGTGATCGTCTATTTAGAGCGGGGAAGATATCGGTCTTTTCCTGAGGTGCTGGAGAATCAGCTTTTGGGATTTCGGAACCGTTTTGTTCTGGATAAAATATTGCTCTGGGAGCATCGAGAGCTAATCGCTTCGGGCGAGCTGCCGGAATTGGCGCCACTGCTGCCGCTGCTTTACGACCGACCAGGAATCGATCTTCTGGAGAAAGAGCGGCAGTTGATCTTGCAGATTCCCGATCGGCAGCATCGCTCCGATTTATTAGCCTTGGCCATGATGGTGGCATTCCGAAAATATGAACCGATATTCGTTCGAGAATTTTTTAAGAAGGAGTATCTCATGTTGAAAGAATCAACCTTTGTTCAAGAGTGGATCAAAGAGGGGAGAAAAAAAGGGAGAGAAGAGGGGCTGGAGGAGGGCATTGAATATGGCAAGCTGGCGTTATTGTTGCATCTGGTGCGAACCAAATTCAAAAGCATTGACCATGATTTAGAATCCCAGCTTAAACAATTGCGGTCCAAGCAAATTGATGATTTGAGCGCTCAATTGTTCACCATGGAGGAGGTGGGAGAACTGGCAGAGTGGTTGAACAAAAATAAACCGAGCACGATGAAATAAATGAATTCGAATTGAAGATGGTGGCTATAAGATTTTTCACTTGCCCAGTCATTTTGGTCTTTGGATGAAAGAGCGATAATTCAATTAAGCTTTTTATTAGAAATTTACATCTCATTGCTAACATTTATCGGAATACAAAAAACTCCCGCCACTGCCAATACCCAATTAAAAAAAAAGACCCTTCAAATCATCCTGAGATTCAAAGGGTCTTCTGTGCTTAAATCGAGATGCCGTGGTTTCTTAATGGCAAAGAATACTAACCATGATCACCACTTCACCATCCCAATTACCTGATTGATTAAACTGGACGAGCCAGAACCAAAAAGAAAATTTTGGTCTCAGAATTGAAAGATCACAGAAATGAAACTTTGAATTCTGAGACCTTTCAATTCTGAGACCAAATAAATTTTTGTACAATGGGCAAGAAGTGAACTTTTTAGATACTAATTACCTAATTACCCAATCACCTAAAATCCCGCCTTCTTATTCCGTTCCAGATACTTGCCCGAGACAGCATAAAATCCCATCTCCTCCACAATCTTTTGACCTTCGGGGCTCAGCTCAAAAGCAATCAAATCTTTCACTGCACCTTTCGGCTTGCCATTGGTGTATTGATATAGCGGTCGGGCGATGGGATAGAGCCCCGATTTTACGTTATCGACGATCAATGGGGATACGGGTTTTGACTTGGCGTCTGGTGCAATATTCAGCACCTTAATGCCCTGAATCAGATTACCGTGTTCGTCGTGCAGATAGCCAATGCCAACGTAGCCAATCGCCCCTTTGTCGGTCTTGATCCCCTCGATAATTTGGGCGTTGCCGTTCATTTGCTTCATCTTGGAAGAGTAGTCCTTATTACCCAACACAAATTCCTGGAAGAAGACATAGGTGCCCGAGTTGGGCTGACGGCCATACAGCGAGATGGCCAGATTCGGCCCACCGACCTCGCTCCAGTTAGTGATCTCCCCACGGAAAATAGCACCGACTTGATCTTTGGTGAGCGACTTGATGGGATTACTTGCGTTGACGGTCACCGAAAGGCCATCGATGGCAATGGCGATTTCCGTCGGGATCACGCCGTTTTCTTTCGCCTGCGCATATTCCTTCTCTTTCATCTCACGAGAAGAATTGGCAATTTGCACTCGATTGGCGATCAATGATGCAATGCCGACCCCTGATCCGCCGCCCGTTACGGCAATGGAAACGTTGGGATTCTTTTCCATGTAGGCTTCGGCTAATTTCTGAGATAAATTGACGATCGTATCAGAACCTTTAATCTGAATAAAATCTTGAGCCAGCATAGTGCCTGCAAATAAAAGTCCGATAATGATTGTCAACAGTGTGAAATTCTTTTTCATGATTGGTGCTCCTTCAATTTAATTTTAGCTTAAGAAGTTAATCATTGTCATTGCAATCCACTTTTTGTCGGAGGAGCAGTCTTTCGATAAGAAAGAATTGCTTCGCTACGACTCGCAATGACGTTATTTGCTTAGCTATAATGAGAATACTACATTATTGAACGATAATTTTGCCCGAATCAAATTTATAATACAATGTCAATCGACCTGTGATGTCATTTTCCAATCCAGCTTTGGCATAGCTTTTTAGAATGACATTGGGCATGATGTGCAGATTGCTGGTGGGAATATAGTCCAACCCAGCGAAAATCATGGCAAACTCATCATCCTCGCCGCTGGTCAATTTGCCTGTGGCTTTGTCGAATTTGGTAATGACATTGGCTCCTGTGTTATTATCAAAGAAATCATAACGAGCGAAAGCTTTGAGCCTGGGAACGGGCGTGATCACCGAGCCGAAGACCGAGTAACCGAAACGCTTGACATCGACAGGTGTCAATGCCGTTATTTTGAATTCTTTTTTCACGTCATCATAAATCGTCGCCACCTGTTCGATGCCCGATTTCTCATTGGTTCGCCAGAAGGCTTCAGCACCGACGGTAAATCTCGGATGATCATAGCCCACAAAACCTTTCAAGGTGGTGTAGCCAGTGCTGGCAGCGTAATCTTTGGCTGAACTCAAATTGGCCGCCGTCTGCTTGCCTGTGGGGTCCTGACTTTCAAAATCAAAATAACCCTCCAGAATCAACCCTCGCATCGGCGTCAGCCAGAGGGCATAGCCGATTTTTTTGAACCGATCAATTTCGGATGAACCACAGCCTGGGCCATTGAAAATGGTTAGCCAGTGATGAACCGTATTATTAAACATATCGCCTCGAATGGCGAAACCCATGTCGGACGACGAGCAAATTTTTTGCAGATCCATGATCGTTTTTTCAATGGATCGATAGCCCCAATATTCCTCAGAATTTTTGAAAGCGTTGGTCTCGGCCAATCCAAAATAGATGCGGTGTTGGGGGATCAAATTTGTCCATTCCAGATAAGCGTGTTTGACAAAAGGATTGATCTTGGTTGCCGAGCCGTAGCTGGCATGCTCCGATTCCAGCCGAAAACGAACCTTGATGTTCGGCGTGACATTGTTCTCAAAAGTGAAATAGATGCGCCGAAATTGAAAAGCATTTCGGTCCTGTTCAGCAGCAACGCTGTTTTTGAATTGATAGTAATAATCCGAATAGACCAGCCCGTCGATCTTGGACTCGATTTGAGCGCTTAAAATGGCGGGCAAGAAAGTTAGAAAGAACACCCATAGTTCTCTGATTCTCATATTCCCACATGTTAAATTTTGCAGCTTCCCTCAAGCTGATTTAACTATTCCCTCAAACTGATGAAACTATTCCCCGTAAGAAATGGCGCTTTTTTGAACCGAACCTCACCTCCTTCATGGATACTTGGGTTAAGCGATGTTTGTGGTTAATTACTGCCCATCCGAAAAGTCGGGAATTCCGTAACATACTTCGGATGAGTAATTAATCGTAAGATCCACTTAATGTGGACATCTTTCTTGCAACATAGATATTTCAGTTAGCTGAGATTTATTCGACAAGCTGGAAGCTTGTTCTACGTTTTTCGGATCTACATTAATGCTACTTAGTCAGATTGATCTGATTTGTGTCATTCCGAACGAAGCGAAGCGGAGTGAGGAATCTGTATATTTTTAGATTAATCGGTTTTAGAAACAGAGATTTCTCGCTTCGCTCGAAATGACCTGTCTTTACCCAGGTATTTTGCTAATCTGACTAAATAGAATTAATTAGAATAAAAAATTGCCGCACACATTAGCCAAAGCATGTTACATTCATGTTACAGTTCCATTAAATTTTAATGAACTTTTTAATAATCCGCCATCGGCCAACCAGAGCCATTCATAAAAAAAGAGCCAGAGACAATAACATAACATCTCTGGCTCTCTGAGGGAATAAGAGAATAGAGAGGTAAAACTTGATGATGACTGGGTGTTACCTAATCAATGTCATTTTTTTGCTCAGCACTGTTGAACCCGCTTCCAGGCGATAGAAATACATCCCGCTGGGGAGGCCAGCAGCGTCCCATTGAATTTGATACACGCCTGCCGCCTGCTTGCCATTGACCAGGGTCGCAACCTGCTGACCCATGATATTATAAACCGACAGTTTCACCACCATCTCTTTGGGCAGGTTAAATTGAATCGTGGTGGTCGGATTAAATGGATTCGGATAATTCTGCATCAGCGAAAAGTCAGTCGGGATAACTTTCTCGTTGCTGAGAACCTTAACAGAGGTTGGGATCGCCGCCAGGTTCTGATAGGCAGGTCCTGTTACCTCAGGTCTTGGATCCAATCCCTGATTCTGGCTACGGCTGATGCCTTTCAACTGCGGATTTTCATAGCTGTTATTATTGGCAGCCAGATGATTGGCGGTGTAATCTTCCACGCCAATATTGGCCCAATCGCCACCAGCCGCCAGCTCAAACCAGATGTTATTGGCCAGCACCAGTTCGCCTGCCAGCAGCCGATCCTTGCTATCGGGCTGCTTCTTGGACTCGATGGTCACGCCCTTGCCAGGGTAATCACCAAAAATGCTGTTCTTGTACATACCACCCCAGGCTTCCCGCAGCCGTAGCACCGTCTTACCCGAGGCGCTATTCTTGCCAGCACCCAGATAGGTGGCATTGTAAATCTGGGCATACGTCTTCGGCTCCTGCGCCGTGAAATCGCCTGGCGCTCCATCATGCTCGCCACAGGTATCGCCCGTGCTATCGGCCTGAATCACAAACAAGAACTGCATCTTGTTGCGCAAGCCTTCGTCGATATCAATCCCATCATCTCCACAGAACGCCGCAATGAGATGGTCGCAATTGACCGTACCCCCGAACCACTCGAACCCATCGTCCAGATTGCTGAATACCTCGACGTGGGAGATGGTCGTGCCCCGTCCAATTGCACCCATGGTAAGACCATTGATCTCGTTGCCTTCGCCGATCTCAGTACCGCCATGACGGATGGAGACGTATTTCAACACGCCTGAACAATCGTCATCGTCGTTACCGCCGTACAAGCCTCGAGGATCCGTGGTGGGGATGCCTTCGATGGTGGCTTCGCCCGCAGGCTGATTGATCCGAGCTCGTCCCAACAGGATCACACCGCCCCAGAGACCTTTGGCATCCCAGGAGGGGACCAGCGGATTGGTTAAATCATCATTTTCCGAGGTCAGGATGATGGGATTCAATCCCGTGCCTTCGGCGTAGATTTTGCCGCCGCGGGCCACGATCAGGGCACTGGCGTTCTCTTTTTCGCCAGGCGCACCCTTAATCACGGTGCCAGCTTCAATATTCAGAACTGCGCCGTCATCAACAAAAACTCGACCTTTTAGCAGATAGGTGTTGTCAGCCGTCCAATAGACCCGTGAATTCGGGGCAATATCGGCATCGGTAACTTCAATGACCTTGCCACTGGAACCAGGAACCGTAGCTGACGCCAAAAAACCATATTGAGAGAGTGCAGTCCAGCCCGCTGCCCAGTTGGTGGAACCAAAAGCGCCTTTGTAATTGACTCGTTCGAAAAATTCATCGTCAGCGGGATAGCTGGCCAGATTTTGATACGCTGGACCATCAGCGGTCGGTCTTGGGTCCAATCCCAGATTCTGGCTACGGCTGATGCCTTTCAACTGCGGATTTTCATAGCTGTTGTTATTGGCGGCCAGATGATTGGCGGTGTAATCTTCCACGCCAATATTGGCCCAATCGCCACCAGCCGCCAGCTCAAACCAGATGTTATTGGCCAGCACCAGTTCGCCTGCCAGCAGCCGATCCTTGCTATCGGGCTGCTTCTTGGACTCGATGGTCACGCCCTTGCCAGGGTAATCACCAAAAATGCTGTTCTTGTACATACCACCCCAGGCTTCCCGCAGCCGTAGCACCGTCTTACCCGAGGCGCTATTCTTGCCAGCACCCAGATAGGTGGCATTGTAAATCTGGGCATACGTCTTCGGCTCCTGCGCCGTGAAATCGCCTGGCGCTCCATCATGCTCGCCACAGGTATCGCCCGTGCTATCGGCCTGAATCACAAACAAGAACTGCATCTTGTTGCGCAAGCCTTCGTCGATATCAATCCCATCATCTCCACAGAACGCCGCAATGAGATGGTCGCAATTGACCGTACCCCCGAACCACTCGAACCCATCGTCCAGATTGCTGAATACCTCGACGTGGGAGATGGTCGTGCCCCGTCCAATTGCACCCATGGTAAGACCATTGATCTCGTTGCCTTCGCCGATCTCAGTACCGCCATGACGGATGGAGACGTATTTCAACACGCCTGAACAATCGTCATCGTCGTTACCGCCGTACAAGCCTCGAGGATCCGTGGTGGGGATGCCTTCGATGGTGGCTTCGCCCGCAGGCTGATTGATCCGAGCTCGTCCCAACAGGATCACACCGCCCCAGAGACCTTTGGCATCCCAGGAGGGGACCAGCGGATTGGTTAAATCATCATTTTCCGACGTGAAGATAATCGGTCGGTCAGGTGTGCCTTCGGCGTAGATTTTGCCGCCACGGGCCACGATCAGGGCACTGGCGTTCTCTTTTTCGCCAGGCGCACCTTTGATAACCGTTCCTGGTTCGATGATCAGCACGGATCCCTCGTCCACGAAGACACGGCCCTTCAACAAATAGGTATTTTTCGCTTCCCAATAGACTGTAGCATTGGGCGGGATATCATTATCAGTGACCTCAATGATTTGACCACTGGCGCCTGAAACAACAGGTGGGGTCAAAAAGCCATATTGAGCCAGAGCGGTCCAATTGGTCGCCCAATTATTAGCGCCAAAAGCGCCCTTAAAATTCGTTCGTTGAAAAAAATCGAATGGTCCAGCAAAACCAAAAGCTGGCAACATCGAAACAATGACGATAGCACTCACGATTTTTACGGTTAGCTTCATAAAAAATTTACCTCCAAGAAAATTAGTTAAGAGAACTGGGTTCTGCAAAACCTATCACGCTGGCAGTTGCAGCCTTTCAGCAATGGCGAGAAAAATCACCGCACTTTTTTGCCATCAAGTTTCCGCAGAAACCTCGTTTAGGATTGATTCTGATAGGCTCGCCGATCGATTCAGCTTGATTTTACCCCTGTTTTGCCCATTTAAATCTGTCTGGGCTACCATCAATCGCCAAATCATCGACGAAGGCTATCATTTGATTCTCCGCTCCATGACCGAATCCGCTGGTGGCGAATGTAACCTCGTTTAACCCTATGGACTCGAAATCATGAATCGCTCATCGATTTCCATCTTATAATGCGAAGCGATCCGCTAAAAATGTGGCCATCATTTTCGAGCGCAATCCGCCTCGAATTATAAGCTATATCCCAGGCCGATTTCAAAGGTTCGGCCCCGAGAAAATTGGGTGAAGATATATTCCTGGCCCTTGTAGTTCTGGGTTTTTCTGTGATTTTCGTCCAGCAGATTTTTAGCCGCCAATTTCAGTTTCAGATGCTTCATGAACTTCCAGTCCATGGAGGCGTTGAGCGTGCCCACTGGCAGCTCATACACAAATGGCTGACCATTCTTGCTGATCTCTGACAATCGTTTGCCAAAGATATTGTAATAGATCCCTGCCCCGATGCCTTTTTCATAGTTATCATAATTCAAGTTCAAATTCAATAAATAGGGCGATTGCCCCTCCAGCTCCCGAGTATCGCTGATCTCGGGATTGTTGATGCGCATGATCTGCAATTCGGCATCGGAAATTTTCACTTCTGACTTGACGATCGACAAATTGGCGCCGAACATAAAGTGCTTGAGCGCCTGATGGATAATGTCCAGATTCTTGCGTACTTCCAATTCGAATCCCATGGAAGTGGCGTTGTCCACATTGATCCAGGTGATCTCTCGCTGCGATGCTGAGATCACAAATGCTCGCTCGATGGGATTATGGAACCGCTTGTAAAAGACGCTGGCGGCATAGATTTCACCAGGCCGAGAGAACCATTCCCAGCGCATATCATAGTTATCGATCAGGGTGCGCTTCAATTCAGGATTACCAATGTGGGTGAAGCCTGCCGCAAAATCGAAAGCAGCAAACGGCGCTATCTCCCGAAAGTTGGGTCGAGCCAGCGTTCGGGTGGCACTGAGACGAAGATTCATGTTGTCTTTCAATTCGTAGATCAAATTGGCTGAGGGCAAAATGTCTTGCGTGTTGATTTTCCCATCGGCCTTGCGGGGATCAAGACTCACCACATCGATTTGGGTCTTTTCATATCGAGCCCCGCCGATGAAACGAAGCCGTTTGAGCAACGACAGATCCACCATGCCATAGCCAGCCGCAATCTCCTGATCACCTGTATAGTCGTTGGCGCCGATTTCTCCATTTTTGAGATACAGGTTCATCTTATAACCGTAATAGGTGGTGTTGCCGATCTTCATCGAGGTGGAATCCCAGCGGATATTTTCGGCTGAAAAATACGTGGCAGGATCGCCATCATAGCGGCCATAATAGCTATACAGGAAACTCCGCTCGGTAAAGTCACGGTCTTTCTGACCATAGAAGCCACCAAATTTGAAGGTGGACGGCATTCCCGACCACTGTTTAAAGGGAATGGCGATGTCCAGCGATAACTCTTTATTGTCTTCGTTCAATTTCCGAAATAGTCGAGTGGGAGGCAGGTTGGTGAAGACGCCTGTGCCCTGTTTGTCGCCGTCAACGATGGTGTAGCTGGTGAAGTAGCGCAAATCGGGCTCATCCTGTTCGCTGCGGGCCAGGCTGGCGTTCCAGTTAACCCTGGCCTTCAATAGATTTTTGAAATAATGATCGCCATTCAATTGGGCCGAGGTGAGACGGCGGTGGCTGTAGGCCAGCACGCTGCTGTGATAAATGTCATCGATTTCATCCAGCTTATCGTAGTCATAAATCCCTTCGAGCTGCCGAGCCGTTTTTTCACCGTTGATGTTATAAACCAGGTTCAAGCCCAGCACATGTTGCGGTGTTAATTTGTAAGACGCTTTGAGTAACCCACCCCACAAAACTTCATCCACGGATTTGGTATCGTTCAGGCGAAATACTTTGTGCATGGTCTCCTGCTGGCTGCTGCCCAAACTCCACGCATTATATTGGCCATCTCGGTAAGAAGAGAAATTTCGGCTGTAAGTCACGCTTCCAATGAATCCCAGCGGCCGATTGAACAGACTCATTTGATTGCCGATTGAAAAGGAGTAGCTCTGGTTCAGCGCTGGTTTAAATGGCACGGGCGCCATTTGAGGATTGAACGCTCGAGAGTACTCGATAATTTTATCCAGCACGGCAGGATCGAACACGGGTGTCGGAATCTGGCTGGATTCCACGATGTCGGGAATGGCCCGCTTGCCATCATCAATCCCCAGCCAATCCAATTTTCCTCCTTCATAACCGATCCCTTGTTTGAATGAGGTCTGGGTATTGTAGGAAGTCGCTGTGGAAAAACGAATGTCTAACTGTTCAGGAAAATCCTTGGTACGAATATCGACGGTGCCGCCCGAGAAATTGCCCTGTTTATCGGGGGTGAAAGTTTTTATGGTGATGATATTATCGACCAGATTGGTAGGAATGAGATCAATGGAGCCAGAGCGCTTATAAGGATCGCTGCTGGGGATTTCGGCGCCGTTCAATTGGGTACTGGTATACCGATCGCCCAGTCCTCGCACAAATACATATTTTCCGTCAACAATCGAAGCCCCCGTTACCTGCTTCATCGCTTCGGCGGCGTTGCCATTGCCCGAGCGGGAGATCGCCTCGGCGCTAATCGCATCGCTCACCGCAGCCGCTTTTTGCCGATCTTTCAACAGCACAGCTTCTGTATTGCGGATCGCTTTGGCCGTCACAACCACTTCCTCGGTCTCGATCACCTCGGGCTTCAAAGAGGCGTTAATTTTGGTCACCTGATTCGCCGTGACCACAACATCGTTGATCGTGATGCGGGAGTAACCCATCATCATCACGACGAGGGTATAAGTCCCTGTGGGAACTGCATTGATCAGATAGTTGCCTTCCAGATCACTGGCAGCGCCCAGATTTGTGCCCTGGATAACCACATTGGCGCCAATCAGCGGGCTACCCGTTTCCGCATCAACCAGCTTACCCGCAATCTTGCCCTTCACGGTTTGGGATGTAACAAGGCTGGGGGTTAGAAACGAAAGTCCCCCCAGTAGGATTAAAAAGAAGATGAATTGATTCCTGATGAGATTTCTTAAATCACTCGTGTTGAATTTGTTAGTGTTGCGCATAGCATTCCCTCACTGTTACTAAATATTCTCTTATCCCTGTTTAAAAATTTGTCAACCAAAATAGCTAAGGCCTGTTACAGATATGTTACGGGCATATTATGTTTGTTTTAACTTTTCGATCACCCGTTTGCCAGGACAGCCTGGTTCGCACCGCCACAATTCTGCTCCGACAGGAATTGTTCGATCATCTTTCTGCGCTGCTGTAACGGCAACCTGGCTAACGCTTGTGCTAATTGGATCATTTTTTGGAGGCATTCCTGGTTTTTCCCATCGAAAAAGATGTAATTATTTTCGTAATCTTCCGACTCAGGAAAGCCATCGTCAATGTAGAAATAAGCCATAACCGCCTCCTCTGGCAAGAATTCAGCTTCATGGATTTTATTATCGTTCCGAATCAGCTTCTCCACTTAAAATACTCAAATCCTGTTACAATCCTTTTACAAGCAGATTATGTTTCAGTGAACATTCTGAAGGTGCTTTTTGGCAGGCAGGGAATGCCTTGCTTATGGGAGGCGGCCATTAACCATCGAGTGCAAATCCAGCTATTTTATTACCAGACGAATCTTCTATTTTTTTGAGATATTTTAATTAAAGGTTCACTCTAAAAAAGTCAGGAGCCATGACGTTTGGCATGCAACAGACATTGGGATCCGTCTAGTTGGCGTTGAGCTGGCAAATTCCACCCGCTGAACCTACTCCAATTGGGTGCGAATGGCTGGCTCAACCAACTGCAAATCATCGCCTGTGATCGGCGAAAAGCTTTCAAACAATGGCCAGTCGGGATATTCCCAGGCATTGGCGATGAGGTGAAACTTGAGCGAGGCGAATTCGATATCGGTCGTCAGTAGGGGTAAGCGATTGAACTTTTCAAGGTAGTCACCATCTTTGTAGCTAAAATTAATTTCTTGATTATTTGAAATTCTTTATTTATATTTATTAACAGACAGGAAGATTATAGTAATAACAAAAAAATACAAATTGATAAATGCCCGAAATATCTCGATTCTTTGGAATCATAATTCGAATGTTTGTCGAACCTGGTTTTCCGCATCATAAATCTCATTTTCCTGCATATTATCAGGATGTGTTGCTATTTATAGCCTTGAGCCTCTAGAATTGATCGCGGGACATCTTCCTCGTCGTCAACAACGATTTGTAGAAGCCTGGGCAGAGCTACATCAGGATGAATTAATCGAAAATTGGGAGAGATTACAGCGAGGAGATTCCCCAATTAAAATTGAACCATTGAAATAAGATGGGGAATGAAATGAAGCATCCAATATATGAGGTCAAATCATTTAGAAAAATTGCCCCCTACACACTTAAAGTGGAATTCAATGACGGTACTGTTCGGGAAATATATTTTTATCCAATTTTAAAGGGTAAGCTTTATGGCCCCCTTCGAGATGTGTCGCTATTCGATCAGGTCAAAATTGATCCCGAAGTGCATACTCTGGTCTGGCCCAATGGCGCTGATTTTGATCCAGCGACTTTACATGATTGGGACAAAAATTTTTATTATCTAGAGCAATTGGCCGTTCGATGGGAAAAAGAGCATCCTGATATCGTCTTATCTGAATGAAAGTTGAATGATTTTTAGATTTTTTAGATTTAATTAATGCAACCAGCGCCCTTAATTCCACCTTTATCTGCCGAGGCGATGGTATGCTTTGTTATCGTTGAGAAATCCTGAGCCGAAGGATTCACAAATCATTCCCAATCATTTGCTCACACAACTGACCACGGACAATAGAGGAAGGAATAGGATAACCAACAACGAAAATTGTTTTCCAACGTTATTCCCACTTTTTTCAATTAACCGTTGCACCTGCTGTTTCAACGCCTCGTAATTGCTGGTCTAGCCGTTGTGCGTCAAAGCCATATTCAATTTGGCAAAGGGATGGTCGTTCATCTGCTCGACCACGGAGCCAGTGGCCAATCGAACGTGGATGATATTGTTCGGCGCATCAGGCGTCTGCCATCCGTCAGCTGACGGACTGCCTGCTGTTTTCCAGACAGCGAAGTTTTTGCCACACGACATGACGGCTGCGATTTTATGCTCCCGAATTCCATAGCGATGTCGATGGTGCTCAAACGGATGCTGGGAAATGAAATCCCAGAGTTTCTTCAAATAATCCGCTGTAATGTTTCTTTGCTCGGTGGTGAGATAGAGCGATTTGTCCAGGCTGCCATTATGCTGCGCCAGAAACGCCTGCCATTTTCAGTTTGTGGTAGATGTGAAAACAAGGTGACGATTTGCTCTCTGCTAAAAGTGGTTTTAAGGCTGGGATTAGATACAAGAATATCGAGATATGAACAGCTTATTGCAAAGCTGCAAGTTAGCACTATCAAAAACACATCTTAGCTATCATTTCATCAATATGTTAAAACCTGCCTGCTCAAAATGATGATCGTTTGTAAAAATTTCAGTGATGCGTAACTCTTCTGCAATGATGATGCTAATGCAATCAATTAAACTCCATTCTTTATCTGCCATTTGCTTGAATTTGGAAAGACCTCGGTCAAACAGGTCATCATTTATTAGGATAACTTGCCAAAACCGTGATATTTTAATTGTCTCAATTAAACGAATCGCAGTTGATCTAAATGGAACTGGGCTAAATGCATTACCTAATCCCATCAATACTGCTGAAGTTGTAATGTGAACTCTTTACGATTTGATAAATTGATTTCGAAATTCGATGGCTTGCTGATGAAACTGATCTCGTTTGTTACCCATCGCAATTAAAGCTGATGTATCGACGAATACAGGTTTCATGATTTTTTGGCAACCCCATATAAATAATGATCATGGTTTAGCGAAAAATCTTCAATACCAGTGTCCACAGCATAATCTTCAACAGGCTCAAGCCAGGGATCGTCTTTGTAAATATCATCAGCAAACGATTGAAGGTATTGTTCGAGCCATATCTTCATTTCTTCAATCAATCTATTTTGCCTGTCTGAGGAAACTCGCTGATACAATTTTGCCCAGCGTTCATCAATTTCTATCTCAAATTTTATCGTAGATGTCTGCATATTCTTCAACTCCAATTTATTGTTGCTCTCGGTTATTAATTTAATCACCTAAAGATATAACAAAATTATTGAATTGTCAATAAAAAATTTCATTTTGTTTTCGATGCAACTCTCTCCTTCAATCCCATAACCGACAAGCCAGCCGATATCAGGATTTGTTTATTGTCTAATTTCATTATATTCCCAGGCATCGGCGGTGAGGTGAAATTTGAGCGAGGCAACCTCGGTATCGGTTGTTGCCAATGGCGAAAGATTGAACTGCTCCACCCGTTGTTTCAACGCCTCGTAATTGCTGGTTTCGCCGTTATGCGTCAAAGCCGTGTGCAATTTGGCAAAGGGATGGGCGTTCATCTGCTCGACCACGGAGCCAGTGGCTAATCTAACATGAATGATATTGTTTGGAGCATCGGATGTGTGCCATCCGTCGGCTGATAGACTGCCTGCTGTTTTCCAGACGGCGAAGTTTTTGCCACATGACATGGCGGCAGAGATTTTATGCTCCTGAATTCCATAGCGATGCCGATGATGATCAAACGGATGCTGGGTAATGAAATCCCAGAGTTTCTGCAAATATTCCGCCGTGACGCTTTTGGGCTCGCTGGTGAGATAGAGCGATTTGTCCACCTTGCCACTATGCTGCGCCAGAAACACCTGCTGTTTTCAGTTTGTGGGATATGCAAAAATAGGGTAACAAGTTGCCCTCTTCTTAGAGTGGTTTTAGGCTTGAGATTGGAAAGATTATTTTTGATGGCGAGAGCGATGCCTTTTGTAATTGATTTAATGGAAATAATGATGAGGTTTGTTTAAAATGTGGATTTAATTTTTAATCTTGTAAATACTCTTAAGATATTCTTTGGCTAAAATAAGAGTTTATTCATTTTTTGTTCCTTCTTTTTATATTACAGTCAAAAATTGCCCCACGAAACACACGGAAATGCACCAAAAATGCTTTTAATGATTTGAGCTTAATGATGCGCTCGATCACACCCAACCAGATCTGAGTTCACCCGTCATGCAACCTCCTGCTATGCGGCGAGAGTGATGGTCAGATGAAAAACCTATTTTGAACACGAGTGACGAAACAGGGAAATTTTCGCTTGACTTTCGATGAATAATCCAGTATTTTAATATTACCTTAAATTCTAATATGAGAGGATTGTCAATAATTGTCCCACGAAACACACGAAAAAACACTGAAAGCAATTTTTCCCTTTTGAATTGCGCTTCATTCCGTGTATTCCGTGGGCAAAGAATTATCACTTTCAATCGCCATTATTCATTTTAGAAATTTAGGTATCACGTTAGTCCCACCCATAAATTGGCCAATTGGGAATGAGAGAATAGGAATCAATAATGAATAAATTGTGGTGGAGCATCATCGCCTGCGTGTTCATCGGAAGCGGAAGCCAGGAGGTCGCTCTCTGCCAGCACGCATTCCTGCAGCAGGCCCTGGCCAGTATCTCCGCCGATTCGATCCGCCAGCATATTGAGGTTTTGGGACACGATTCGCTGGAGGGTCGGGGAACGGGTACCATCGGCGAACAAAAGGCGGCCCGATATATCGCCCAATATCTCCAGCGAATCGGTATCCAGCCCCTGGGCGATGAGGGTACTTACTTTCAAGCCATCCCCATGCATGGCAGCTTCCCCAGACCGCAATCCCAATTCCGCTACTTGGCCCAGGGACAGGAGCACGCTTTCAGTCTCGAGCGGGATTTTTTGCTCTACAAATCGGGCGCCCAAACTTATCTCCCTCAGCCCGTGCCATTGGTGTTTGTCGGCTATGGCATTATCGCTCCCGAATTCGATTATAACGACTATCAATCGGTGGACGTTGAAGGCAAGTTGGTGGTTTGTCTGTTGGGGGAGCCTCCCTCTGATGATCCTTTTTATTTTAATGGCCCAGAGCCGACCATTTATTCCTGCCCTGAAGCCAAGCAGCGCTTTGCCATGTCTCGGGGAGCTCTGGGAACGATTCTAATCCCTCGGCCCGAAGACCGTTACTTTGATTGGGAGCGAGCGGTGAACGATTTTGCCTTTGAGGACATCACCCTGGCCTATTCGCCAGCGGGAAATCTGGCCGTGCTCATGAATCCAGATGCTGCCCAGCGGCTGTTTGCAGACGGCTCCACCTCTTTGAATGATATTTTTCAGATGGATCGCAGCGGCGCTATCCACAGTTTTCCGCTGACTGGAAAAGTTTCCTTCAAGGGCGAATTTCAGGAGTGGGATTTTTTTTCTGCCAATGTGGTCGGCTGGTTGCCTGGTATCAATAAACCGCCGTTTCAGAAATACGTCATTATTTCGGCTCATTACGATCATCTGGGCATCGGGCCAGCCGTCAGGGGGGATTCGATTTACAATGGCGTTAGCGATAATGCGGCAGGCGTGGCTGCAGTGCTGGAACTGGCCAGAGTTTTTGCATCGTTGCCCATCAAACCCTTGCAATCCGTCATTTTTCTATTGTTGACAGGCGAGGAAAAAGGGCTGCTCGGTTCGACCTATTATCTCGACCATCCCGTTGTGCCTTTGCATAAAACCATCGCCAACATCAATGTCGATGGGCTGGCGCTATTCGATAATTTTCAGGACGTCATCGGGATCGGGGCAGAATATTCGTCGCTGGAGGAACACCTGGCACAGGTCGCTGCCGCTTTGGACCTGCAGGTATCTCAATTTCCCCTGGGCTGCATGGCGCTGGAGGCATTTGTTCGTTCCGATCAGGTAGCGTTTGCCAGGGCAGGCATTCCCTCGATTCTGATTTCCGAAGGATTCTTTTATCGCCATCGCACCCGCGAAGAGGGATTGCAACGGATCGACCAGTGGATGCGAAATTTCTACCATTCGCCGTTCGATGACCTGACCCAGCCACTCAATTTCGAAGCGGCACGGCAGCATTGCCAGTTTATTTTCGCTTTCTGCCACCCCATTGCCGATGGTGCCTTTTACCCTGACTGGAAGCCACGCTCGCCATATATCATGGCACGACTGCGCTCCCTGGCAGAACGACGATAAAAAGACATCTGATGATGAATCATCAGGCTAACTGGAATCATCTTGAAAAACATAAGGTATCTTATTTTGAACCATTTGCTCAATTAGCAAAATTGGATGAAGGATCATTCAGTTAAAATTTGAAGGCTGACTAAAAAATCCTAAAATACAATCGTCGCCAAAGATGAAAATCATATCCGTTCTTCATCTAACAATTCTTATAATCGCTGCTTGCGCTGGCGTCCACCAGCCACCAGTGAACATCATTCGACTGAAGGGGTCCGATACCATGCTACCCCTCACCACTCGCTGGGCCGAGGCCTACATGAAGGAACATCCCACGATCTCGGTTTATGTAGAAGGCGGCGGATCAGCTTTGGGCTTTAAAAGCTTGATCCAGGGCGAGGTCGATGTCTGCGCTTCCTCCCGTCCCATTCAGGCCAACGAAACTCAACTGCTGGCGCAAAAGTATGGCAAGGTTGGCATGGCCTTTCTGGTAGCAAAAGACGCTCTCAGTATTTACCTTCACCCAGAAAACCCTGTTCGGAATTTATCGCTGGAACAGGTAAAAGCAATTTTCACTGGCGCTATCACCCATTGGAATGAAGTGGGTGGACATAATGCTCCCATCCAGATATTGATGCGCTCGCCCAATTCGGGCACTTTTCTTTATTTTAAGGAACATGTGTTGGAAGGTCAACCCTATGTTTCTGGTGCCCAGATCACCCCCACCACAGCGGCCATGGTTAAAGTCATCTCCGAAAACGTAAATGCTATCGGTTATGGGGGCATCGCTTATGGGCAAAACCTCATCCATTGCCAGATCAACGCTATCGCCCCTACCGAGGCGAACGTCCGCTCCGATCGTTATCCCATTACCCGATATTTATACCTCTACACCATCGACACGCCGCAGGGGAAATTGAAGAATTTTATCGATTGGGTGTTAAAGGAGGGACAGGCCATTGTTCGAGAGGTAGGTTATATTCCGATCTGGGAAGCCCGAATGGATTAAAGCAAAATTAAATTAGCAAGGCGGGAATTTCTTTGACGGGATGAAAAGAATTTGGCGGGATTGGCATGATATAATAAATCGACATGCTGAACAATATTGATCGGATAATTGAATGTTTCTGCCGTTCATTTTTAAAAGTGGAACGATTACTTTTTCACCTGAATTATTGATTCCTTTGCTATGAGGAGGTGAAAAACTATGAAGCGATATTATCAGCAGTCGTTGCGATGCACCTGCCAGTTCTCTGCCATTGGTCGGATCGTAATGACATCGAAAAATTGATTTTAAAGCAAAATCATCGACTCAATATAAAGATGGCATGTAACTACCATTCCATTTCGTCTCGAATATCCTTTTTTATCATATCAATCTTATCAGCCTTATCAATTCTGTTCATCTTATAATATTGTCAGCCTCATCAATCCTGTTTATCTTGTAAATCCTGGCAGCCTGACAAATCATGTCAATCCTATCAGCCCTGTCAATCCCGTCAATCACCAAAAGCGTCGCTGCTAAATCACCTGTATGGCGAGGGTCGCCGAAATGGTTCCCCAGATCATTCCCACCAACACATCGGTTGGAAAATGCACCCCCAGATAGATGCGTGACAGTCCGACCAAAGACGCCCAGCCGAGCAGGGGGATGAGGAGCATGGGAAATCCGCTGCCAATCACCATCGCCATGATGAAGGCCGCTGCTGTATGCCCCGAGGGAAAGCTGTACCGATCGGGCGCATGGATCAGATTTTTAATCCCAGGCAGTGCTTCGAATGGTCTCAGACGGGTAGTTTTCGATTTGATCAGTTTGTACAGCGGCAACTCGATGGCAAATGACAGCAAGCCAGTCAGCACCACCTTCAAACCTATTTCCCAATCCAGCAGCAAAATCATGGCTCCCAAAAAAGGATAGAGATAGCCATCACCTGTACGGGTGATGAATTTCATCACTCGATCCAGAAAGGCTCGTCCATTCCAGCCAAATATATGTAGAAAGATATTGATGTCCCACGCAAGGATAGTGTTCATTATTTGACCCTTTCAGTTTTTTCATACCAAATTTCGACATCCAATATTACAGAATGATGACATGAAGATTAAATTTCGATGAAGTTTTAATCAAAGTCGCTGTGCCGAAAGTAGTTGAGAACGTGGGGGACATGTGTTGATGCTGCTCGCCTAGGCGGCATGCGATTGGTATTCGGCGGTTAATGATTCTCGAAATGATTTGTATAAAATTTAACATTCCTGTAATCTGCTCTTCATTTAACTGTAATTCACCTGATTTATTATTTCTACTTAATCAGATTATACTAAATGTCATTCTGAGTCCCGACGCTTTTTGTCGGGACGAAGAATCTTTAATATCCAGACTTGGGGTGGTCACAGATTCTTCGCTTCGCTCAGAATGACAGATACTCGAGATAGAAATTTCACCTGACTAAGTAGCATTATAAAATTAGTTAAATATCTGAGCTCAGTTTTCTGCCATGATGTATGTTAATTGATAAAATCTCTATTCACTTTTTAAATGGAAATTGATCGGACAATGAATCGGAAAAAAATTTTGCTGATCTGTGGCACCCTGAACCAAACAACCATGATGTATCAAATTGCGCAGCAGCTTCAGGAACATGATTGCTATTTCACTCCGTTTTACAGCGACGGTTTTTTGAATTTATTGGCTCAAAAAGGCTATCTCGATTTTTCACCGTTGGGCGGACAACCCAAAAGCCGCACCGAGATGTTTTTAAGGGAGAAGGGTGTGAAGTTCGACTACGGCGGTGTCCAGTACGATTATGACCTGGTAGTGACCTGCTCTGACCTCATCATTCCAGAAAATATCCAAAATAAAAAAATCATTTTGATTCAGGAGGGCATGACCGATCCAGAAAATTTCAAATATTATCTGGTGAAAAGTTTGGGTCTGCCCCGCTATTTAGCCAACACATCGATGACAGGTCTTTCGGATGCTTATGTAAAATTCTGTGTGGCATCGGAGGGCTATAAAGAGCTTTTCATCAACAAGGGAGTCAAGCCAGAAAAGATTGCGGTGACGGGCATTCCGAATTTCGATAACTGTCAGGCTTATTTGAATAACGATTTCCCTTATCAGCATTATGTCCTGGCGGCGACGTCGCATCTGCGGGAGACGTTCAAATATGAAAACCGCAAGGCGTTCATTCAAAAAGCCGTGAGCATAGCTGATGGTCGCCAATTGATTTTCAAGCTGCATCCCAACGAAAAAAAGGATCGAGCGATTCGAGAGATCGAACAATGGGCGCCAGGCAGCCTGATCTTCGCCGATGGCAATACCAACCACATGATCGCCAATTGCGATACCATGGTGACCAAATATTCAACAGTAGTGATGGTGGCGCTGGCTTTGAACAAAAAGATCTACTCCGATCTCGATGAGGAGTACTTGAAAAAGATCACGCCCTTGCAGAATGGTGGCAAGTCGGCAGAAAATATTGCCAGGATTTGTGAGGAATATTTGTAGGCGATTGGTGCTTTGCGTTTGGCGTTTCGCTTCTGGCATGTGGCTTTTAGCCTCTGGCTGTTTGATCATGGGATTCGATGGAGCGGGCGGGATGTTTCATGCTCCTTGAGGTTTAGTTTTTCATGGTCCAGTCATTGCGAATGAACGGGAGCAATCCTTGGGTTTGCCAGAGTTAAGAGATTGGCTTGCAATGACTTCATTAACTGAAATTAAAACTCTTAATAAGCATACATGGATCATGGGGAGCGGATTTTGCCAGTTTGCATGAAACGAATGGA
>Ga0209162_1000424_pt1 | contig 46907 bp, 39 predicted proteins | sample YNPNPMetaG_FD_187121 | JGI IMG/M metagenome (GOLD analysis project Ga0209162, IMG submission 187121) | Anoxygenic and chlorotrophic microbial mat microbial communities from Yellowstone National Park, USA - YNP NP MetaG (SPAdes) (version 2) ...
CGCTCGGCACGCGGATGCCGATGAAGAAGGGGCCGAACAGCGCGTACACGGCGCTCACTTCGTCGAAGCGCATCTCGTAGATGAGCCGCTTGAACTCCAGCGGGTCGTGAAACATAGGCGGATTTCAGAGTCCCGGATCGCAGCGCTGAAAAGCGTTCATTGAATCCGGATTGGAGGCGCCTTCAGCGGCACCTTGTTCAGGCGGTCATGCCAGCGGTAGCGGAGCCGCGGCTTGCCAGTCTCGTCCAAGACGGGCCGGCCCTGCTCGTCGCGTTCCCAAACCTGGAGCGGATGCAGCCCCAAAACGCAATATCCGGTCGTCTCGAAGCTCCGGCAGAAGAGCGTCCAGCCAAGCGTCGTGGAAGACGCTTTCAGCAAGTCTGTCAACGCTTCTCGTCCTGTGCCCCGTTCCACACCCCACGAGAACATATAAGGCTCGCGTTCCCTCTCGCTGAGCAGGATCGTCGCATGCTTCGGAGGAACCAGTCCTCCGGCGGCAAACCACGAGTCCATGCCTCTCCCGGAAGGCGTGACTTCAACCCCTGATGAAGCGCTGACTGCCTCGCATAGCGCCCTGAAGTGCCCGGATGCCATGCGGCGTTTCGCCTCGACTTTCACAGGCGCGTCGAGCAGCGACCGCACTTCCACAACTTGCCCGCCATCGACACGCAACGCAACCGGAACAATGTGCAGTCCCCATTCGGAGGACACCGCGTCGAATGTGACCGGGTCCATCCCGCTGCCGTTGTACAGTGCCAGAATCTGCTTCAGCACAGGAAGGCCGAACCCGGACCCATGCTCGGGCAGCAGCCGGGCAGGAAGGACGAGCCGGATGGTGTTCGAATAGAACGGCGGCGGACCCCCGGCGCGCCGACCCTCGCCATAGGCCCTTCGCAGAACAGGCTCCTCCAGTGTTACGGGCACCCCGTAGCGTGCTTCCAGCTCCTCAGACAGGTCCTGCAATGGTCTCGGCGAGTCGAAGACAACATCCTGCTGCCATCCGTCCATGCCCTGCGGCAATCCAGTGAAAAGAGCCAAAGCGGCGATCCATGCCATGAAGGGAGAGAAGCCAATCATTCTGTACGAGTGGCCGGGGTTAGCCAGCGGGTCTTCCTGTGATCGTGTCATTTCTGCGCTCCTTCAGTTGCCTGTTGCCTGTCCATTCCCCCGGAAGACCGTGACCTTATCCTTTTGGACTACGATTTTGATTTGGTGGATGTCATACGTGCATCCCGGTCCGCCGGCACACCCGTTCATCAGCATGGTTTGCGTGTCGGTTTCGCTGCACTCGTTGTTCTCGTACCTATAAGGATTTGTCGCAATTACCTGCTGGTAATAGCGGACCCAGCTTGCCGGGTTGGCGATCTGGTCCCCGCCGTACTTGTTGATGGATGTGACTGTCCAGGAGGACCATGCAGACGGATCTGGCAGGGGAAGTTTGGGTTCGTCTGATCCCGGAAACCAGCACCCGTCGACAAGGTCCGAGAGCCGCTCGGACACAACTCTGCCCTGATACCGGAGGGCCGGCGGGTTCGTATTCCCGGCCTCCTTCAGGTCCATCATGAATGTGGCTCCAATATAATCAGAGCCGGAAAACCAGCTCACCGCCTCTGACATTTCGCCGGCGGGAAACGGGCAGGCATACAGGGACGCCGCCAGCCCGCCCGCGGCCACCGGCCCGGCGCAGGAGCAATACAATGAGATCCTGCCAATCACCTGATAAGTCCCCATCCGCCCGTTGACCGGCACGGACACGCTGGAACTCATGCCCCCTTGCGTGCTTGGATACGAGGATCCGTCCGGCGCGTAGACGGTGGTGGTGGTCTGGTAGCCGCCATGGCCGCATCCGCACAGGATGCTGTTGTCGATCGATGAGGAGTACCCGTAGACCGCCGAGTAATCGCTGCTCACGGCACCATCGTTGTACACGCTGATCGAGTAGGTCATCCGGCATTGCGCCGCGACGGCGGCGGCGACCCCGATGGCCAATGCGACGACGGTTCCCAAGGGTGGAATCCGCATTTTGCCATCCTCCTTCCTGATTCATCTCGCAGTGCCGTAGATGATGATTCGGGATTTCACCCGCGTTTGAATGTGCCGTTCGAGCTTCTCGCCGGACTCCACGGACAGCAGCCCTCGAATTCGGGAAATGGTCGAGGCAGCCAGGCCTCTCCGGGCTGCCGAGATTGCGGAAACAGCCCGGGATTGTTCCTCCGGCTGCGCCTGCCTGCCGGCCCGTTCCCACTGGACCTCCAGTTCGTCCCATTGTTGCCGGAACCGGGCAAGTTCCTGCTTCACAACGGCCCGCTCGGCCGGAGCCAGGCCCAAAGAGGCGAGCTGCGCCTCCTGCCGCTTCAGCTCCACGGGGCTGGGAGATGCCGGAACCGAGATGGCGAGCAGAAAATGCTGGGCGGCCAGATCTTCCGGGATTTTCTCCGGGTTCTTGGCGCCGTCCACCGCCACCGGAAGCTCCGTCAAATGGCCGGCGTGCTGGGCGGCGCCCGCCGCCGGTGCAGCAATCAGGCACAGAAAAGCGAAAACCGCGCTTCTCGCGCGAGATCTCATGAGACGCACCGGAAACGGCGGCTGCCCGCAGGCTTCCCCGGCCATCGGGTAACAGCCGGAGGAACAGGCGGGGAAAAGCCTGTTCCGGGAGGACATTTGAGCAGCACGCAATCCTGTTTCCCTGCAACAGCAGACACCATGCTGTCCGCCATTGTTTCTGAGTTCCATTTTCCAATCACCGGCGTGCATGGCTGAATCTTACCCCCCCTATATAGAATGTCAAGCAGAAAATTCCCGCGGGACATCTCTTTTTTCGGCCAACTCTTCTTCAATTCATCGGGCAAACGGCTTGTTTCTGGAATCCAGCGCGGCCGGAGATTTTCCGATTCCGGCGAGCCTGCCTGTCGCATTTCGCCGCACGAAGCCATGCCGCCTCCGCCTGGCACGGCAGTCCGAGTGGCGTTTTTCCCCTTGAGGAGGATTCGAGTCCGGATTTTCCGCGAGCGGTTTTTCGCTTTTGTTTCGCTTCGGCACCGGAACGCTCCGCCTGCGATCGCAGGACAGGTTGAGCGCTTCGGCGGAACGAAGCGGGACAAGGGTGTCAGCGGGAGGCGGCAGCGGCTCTCAACAGATGGAGCCGCGCACGTCGCCGCGCATCAGCGCGTCCATCTTTTCGCTCGGCACGCGGATGCCGATGAAGAAGGGGCCGAACAGCGCGTACACGGCGCTCACTTCGTCGAAGCGCATCTCGTAGATGAGCCGCTTGAACTCCAGCGGGTCGTCGGCGAACAGATCCACGCCCCACTCCCAATCGTCGAAGCCGATCGAGCCGGAGATCACCTGCTTCACCGCGCCCGCGTACTTGCGGCCGACGAGGCCGTGCTCGTGCATCATCCGCTGCCGTTCGGCGAAGGGGACCTGGTACCAGTTCTTGATCTCGCCGCGGCGGCGGTCCATCGGGTAGAAACACAGGTAGCGGCTTTCGGGGATCTCGGGCCAGAGCCGCGGCGCCATGGCCTTGCGCTGGCGTTCCAGCGTTTCCTTCACCGCGGCGTCCCAGGCTTCGGTGCCCGGCGAGAGCCCCTTCGATTCGAGCTCCTCGTGGATCTTGCGCGTCGATTCATACAGCCCCAGCTCCACCACGCTCAGGAACGAATGGGTGAGCTCGAGGTAGCGGCCGATGCGCGCCTGGCGCACGGCCTGCTCGGCTTCCAGCAGGCCGGTGAAGTCGCGGCGGAAATGCAGCAGCATGAGGTCGCCCTTGTGGCCGAGCATCGCGAAGGCGGCGGACTGTTCGCCGCCTTCGGCGCCTTCCTTCGTCTGGAGCCACTCGCGGGCCTCTTCCAACGCCATGTGGCGCGAGTGCGCATCCAGGGCGCGCCATTCGTCCCAGCGGATGCGGAACATCTGGTGCAGGACCGCTGCGCCTTCGAGCGTCAGCGGCACGACGGGATCGCTCATCTTCCCTCCTTCAGAAGTCGCTGCCTGTTCAGCCCCACGGATGCTTGTACGGGGCGCGGTAGTCGCGCTTGAGCATGCGGTGCGCCGCGGGGTCGTTGGGGATGCTTTCCGTCTTCTCGTCCCACTGGATGGTGCGGCCGGCCTTCCAGGCGATCATGCCGAGCTGCACGGTAGCCGTGCTGCGGAAGGCGTCCTCCGGCGTGCATGGGGCGGGCCTGGCGGCGCGCACGCATTCCAGAAACTCCCGCATGTGATGCAGGCTCAGGTCCACGGCGGGTTCGACGGCGTGCACGCGGCGCGGCGCGTCCTTGCCTTTCGCGAGAACGATCCAGCGCTGGTCGGTGACGAAGACCGTCTCGTTCTCGCAGAAGACCGTGACGCCGTTGGAGAACTCCGGGTCCCGCTCGACGGCGCCCCACAGGCGGTGCCGCCAGACGACGGGGCAGGAATCGAATTCGAAATGCGCCGTCAGCGTGTCCGGCGTCGTGATGCGGCCCTTGTATCGATAGATGCCGCCCGCAGCCGTCACCTTCACGGGCATGCCGAGGCCCAGCATGACGCGCGTGGCGTCGATGAGATGAATGCCCCAGTCCACCAGGTGTCCGTTGCCGGTGGTCTCTTCCAGCCGCCAGGCGCGGTGGCCCACGTTGGGCGAATAGGGCAGCTTCGGCGCGGGGCCGCACCAGAGGTCCCAGTCCAGCGTCGGCGGGGGCGGTTGCGGCGTGTTGTCCAAAGGCTGGGCCGTGTAGTGGATGTTGACGTCTACCTGCACGACCCGGCCGGGCGCGCCGCTGCGGATATAATCGGCCGCAGCGCGAAAGGCTGCACTTTGCCGGCGCTGGAAACCGACCTGCACCACGTTGCCCGCCTTCTTCCAGGCGTCCACCATGGCGCGGCCCTCGCGGATGTCATAAGCGAGGGGCTTTTCCGCATAAATGGCCAGCTTGCGACGGGTGGCGGCCAAGAACGGCAGCGCGTGCCAGTGCGGCGGCGTGGCGAGGATTACCGCGTCGAGCCCGCCCGCATCGAGCATCTCCTCATAGTGCTTGTATAGCTTCGGCCGCCGGCCCTCCTGCTTTTCGACGAGCGCCGCCATGTCGTCGAGCATTTTCGAGTCGGCGTCGCACAGAGCGGCGCAGGTGACGCCTCCGGCCTGCCAGGCCGCGCGCAAGTCCACCCCGCCCCACCAGCCGCAGCCGATGATGCCGAGACGGATCGTGCTCGGCTGTGCTTTCACCAACGCCGCCGAACCCACAGCGAGAAATGCCCTGCGATCCAAGATCCGGCCTCCTTTCCGCCCTGCTCGCATGCCGGCACAAGGCGTTGCCTTCAGCACGCGAACACGGGTGTATTGCCCATTCTAGCGCGGAGGCGCAGACAAGCCGCGCCGGCGGCAAGCCTGGTTGCGGCGCCGCGCCCAGGCCAGGGCGAGCAACCCTGCGGCCATCGTCGCCCAGGTGCCCGGCTCCGGGATGGGCGGAGGCTCAGGCACCTCCGGCGGAGGGGAGCCGGGGGGCGGGGGCGGCGGCACGTCCGGGGGTGGCAAAGAGGCCGGAGGCTCTGGATCTGACGTTGGCGGCAGCAGCGGAGGCGGCAATGTCCCCGGAGGCGGCACATCGGTCCCCGGCGGCGGCGCCGCGGGCGGAATCGGGATGTCCCCTCCCGGCGGCAACGTGGACGGGGGCGGCCCCGCCGGCGGCACAGAAGGCGGCACGGGCGGAGGTGATCCAGGCGGCGGCCCCGCCGGCGGCGTTCCGGGCGGCGTCGTCGGAGGCACAGACGGCGGCGGAGCCACCGGAGGCGGCTCAGGCCCCGGACCCGGCGGCGTCACCGGAGGCGTAGTCGGCGGAGGCGTCGTCGGCGGACTCACCGGTGGCGGTGTGACAGGAGGAGTGCCAGGCGGCGTGGTCGGCGGCACAGTCGGCGGCGGGGTCACCGGCGGGGGCTCGGGCGACGGTGCCGGCGGCGTCACTGGAGGCGTGGCCGGAGGAGCGCCTCCGGGCGGGGACCCGGAAGGGGGCAAAAAGCCGCCGCCCACCGGCGGGGGAGTCAACCAGATGCCGCCGGGCCCGGTCGGCCGGATATCCAAAGGAGCAAACCCTGGTGGCGTGACCACGGCGGCCAAGGGGGTCTCCTCCTCCGGCTTGGGGGATTCCAGCTTCGGCGCTCCCAAGGCCTCGGCCTTCTCCGGCTGAGCCCCTGCTTCGAGCTGCGGCGTACTGAGGACCTGTTCCGGCGGCTCCTCTGCACTCACTTCGGCCTGCGGCGCCTCTTCCACCTTGTTGCCGCAGCGGGCGCGGATGGTCGTCTTGCCGTCGGTGATCACCTGCTCCCCGGCGAACAGCCGCACGGGTTTCTTCGTGAAATAGACACGGTCTTTCACACGGTAGGAGACATAGGCGAGGCGGGGCTGCCGCAAGGTCTCCACCCGCGCCCGGCGGGCATCGAAGGCTGCATAATGCCGCGCGACGACCGGATCGCGGCGCATGGCTTCCAGCACATCTTCCGGCGTGCTGACCCCGCCCGGGATCACCGAATAGGGATAAACGATGCGGTCGGGCAGCTTGGCCTTTTCCTGCGTCATCCAGTCGAGGTAACCGCGGAAGCTGTCTGCGATGCCGGTGGAGAGCTGCGGATCGCGGGCTTGCCAGACGACGAGCACGGCGGCGGCGCTGGCAAGCAGGAAGGCGGCCAGCACTGTCGGCGCCCAGGCGCCGGCGACCGGTTTCCGGCGAACCGGCCTTTGCGTTCTCCTCCGATACTGGATCCTGATGATCAAGAGACCTGCCTCCGCCAAGAGATCCTCTTGGCTCCGGATTTCGACTCTCTTTATCAGGCTACCGATGTGCAGGGAGAAAACATAGACGTACCTGTACCGGAACGGCCTCTCTAGTACGTTGGTTCCATGCGGGAGGGTTGGATTATAACCTGTTTGGAATCAGTCCTTTGCCTTCTTCGGCCACATATCGGCCGCCGGCCTTGAGGTTCCTGTACTCCTCGACGCGCCCGCTGGGCCAGAAAATTGTGACACGCTGGAGCGATTCGCGCCGGCCGAGGCCGATGGTGAGCGGCAGTTCGGACTGGGACAGGTAGCCTGTGGCCGACTTCACCATGCGCGAACCTGCCAGGTCGCCGGACTCGAACTTGACGACCGCGCCCACCGCGTCCCGGTTCGACTTCGTGCCAACCAGCCGCAGCCGGACGCTGCGATGCCCGTTCTCGATGTCGTTCCGGTACAGGTAAGCGGGGCCGTTGTTCGTGGTGACGAGGATGTCGAGGTCGCCGTCGTTGTCGTAGTCGCCGTAAGCGGCGCCGCGGGCGACCTTGGGGGAGGCGAAATCGTCGCCCACAAGCCGGCTCACATCGCGGAAGTTGCCCTTGCCGTCGTTCATGAACAGGTGCGGCGGCTGCGCGTGGGTGACGTTGCGGCGGGCGCGGCTGATGGACTCGTCGATGTGGCCGTTGACGATCAGCAGATCGAGCATTCCGTCGAGGTCGGGATCGAAAAAGAAGCAGCCGAAGCCGAGCGAGTGCCGCGTGGCCTGGCCGATGCCGGCCTGGGGGGCGCGGTCGACGAACTGGCCGTCGCGCGTGCCGCGGTACAGGCCCATCATCTCGTTGTCGAAATTGGTCACGATGATCGAGACCAGGCCGGAGTTGTCGACGTCGGCCGCGTCGACGCCCATGCCGGCGCGGGCGCGGCCGTCCTCGCTGAAGGCCAGACCGATGCGGACCGCCTGCTCGAGGAAACGGCCGTTGCGAAGGTTTGTGTAGAGCTTGTTCGGCTGCGTGTCGTTGGCGACGAAAATGTCCGGCCAGCCGTCATTGTTGAAATCGAGCAGCGTGACCCCGAGCGACTTGGAAGTGGTGTCCAGGATGCCGGCCTTCGCGGTGACATCTTCGAATGTGCCGTCGCCGCGGTTGCGGAAGAGCCAGCAGGTGGCCCCGCGGTAGGCTTCCGGCGTGCAATAGGCCTTGCTGTTGCCGTCGAAGGAACAGAAGATGTCGCCCTCCTGCGTCCACCGGACATAGTTGGTGACGAAGAGGTCGAGGAAGCCGTCGCGGTCGTAATCGAACCACATCGCCGACGTGGAGAAGCCGTCGTGGCCCCACAGGCCGCTGGACCGCGTCACGTCGACGAAGGTCCCTTTGCCGGTGTTGCGGAAGAGGCGGCTCTGGCCGAGGCAGGAGATGAACAGATCGGGATGGCCGTCGTTGTTGTAATCGCCGATGGCCACGCCAAGGCCGTAGATTTCCACATCGAGGCCCGCCGCGCGGGTGACGTCGGTGAAGGTGCCGTTGCGGTTGTTGCGGTACAGCTTCAGCGTGGTGCGGCGGCGCTTGTGTCCCGGCCAGTCCATGGAATTGACGAGGAGAATGTCCTGCCAGCCGTCGCCGTCGTAATCGAAAAAAGCGCAGCCGGATCCCATGGTTTCCGGCAGGTATTTCTTGCCAAAAGCGCCCGAATTATGGACGAATTGAATGCCGGCGGCCCGGGTGACGTCCGTCAGGCGGAACCCCGGGCGGCCATGTCCCTGGCCCGCAGACAACATGGGCCAGATCCCCCCGAGCCCGCGCAAGAAATCCCGCCTTCGCATGGGAGGTCACTTCTCCGGCAGCGGCCCCTCCGGCAGCGTCACCAGGCCTTTCTTGATCGCGTAGACGACGAGATCCGCCGTGCGGTGAATGCCCAGGGCCTGCATGAGATTGGCGCGGTGGACGGCGACGGTGTTCACGCTGAGGCCGAGGATGGCGGCGATCTCCTTGTTCGACCGGCCCTGCACGATATGTTGCAAGACCTCGCGCTCGCGCTGCGTGAGTTTTTCGAAATCGCTGGGCGCCTCCTGCTGGCCCGGCAAAGTCAGCCCCGGGGCGATCACCGTGCGCCCGGCGGCGATCTCCTTGATCGCGTACGGCAGGTCCACTTCGAGGGCGTTTTTCAGCAGGTAGCCCTTGACGCCCGCGGCGAACGCATTGCGGACGTAGGTGTCCTCGGAGTACATCGACAGAATCAGAATGCCCGTGTCCGGCAGCTTCTTCAGGATCTGGCTGGCCGCCTGGATGCCGTCCAGTTCCGGCATGGCGAGATCCATCACCACCACCTGAGGCTGCAACCGGAGCGCCTCCTCCACCGCTTGCGGCCCGGTGGCCGCCTCGCCCACAACTTCGATGTCCGGATCGTCTTCGAGCATCCGCCGGAATCCTTTCCGGACCAGCGAATGGTCGTCCGCCAGCAGAACCCTGATCTTGCTCATCCCTTGCCTCCCTGCGCGCGCAGCGGCGCTTCCACATACACCACCGTCCCGCCGCCCGCGCGGCGGCGGAACTCGATCCGACCGCCCAGCAGTTCCGCCCGCTCGCGCATGCCGATCATGCCCAGCCCGCTCTCCTGGGGCTTCTCCGGCAGGCCAACGCCGTGGTCTTCCACCTCCATTTCTATTTTCTCCGGAGAATACCTCACCCGCACCCACGCCTCGCGCACGCCGGCGTGCCTGACCACGTTGTTGAGCGACTCCTGGAGGATCCGGTACATGTGAATGGCCACCGCGTCGCCGATCCACGGGGCCACGCCGGTTTTCTCGTAATGCACCTTCATCCCTGTCTGCTTCTCGAACTGCCCCAGATACCACTCGATGCTGCGCTCCAGCCCGTAGTCGTCGAGCACGGGCGGGTGCAGCATTTGCGACATCACGCGGACGCGCTCAAGCGTCTGGTTGGCGATCCCGCGGACCTCGCGCAGGTCCTCTCGCTCCGGCGCGCCTTCCGGAAGGCGCTTTTCCACGCGCAGCAGCATCATGCCGACGGCGGTGAGCACCTGGCCGAACTCGTCGTGCAGCTCGCGCGCCAGCGTGCGGAACAGGTCCTCCTGCACGCGGATCACCTGCCCGGCCAGCTCCTTGCGCTGCTCGGAAAGATGCGCGACCTGCGCAAACATGCGCCGGTCGTGCCAGATCACGAGCGAGCCGGTGATCAGGATGGCGGCCAGCACGGCGGCGAGCATCGCGTAAAGGTTCCGCTCCACTTTCGTATGGATCGCCTGGATCTCCTCCACCGCGGCGGCTTCGGCCTCGTTGTTCTGGATGAGCAGGCGGGAGATCAGCGTCGCCAGCGTGGCCCGCTCGGCTTCGAGCCGCGTGCGGATCATGGCCCGCGCCGCCTCGGTCTTGCCTTCGGCGGCGAGTTGCCACAGCTCGTCGACCTCGGCCCAGAAACGGGAAAAGACGGTCTCAAGCAGCTTCTGCTGCGCCTCGGTGCGGGTGGCGGGCATCAGGCGGGCCTCGATTTCCAGCGCGTTTTGCAGGTCTTCGCGCAGGCGCTGGAACTGCGGGCGCCAGGCCTCGAGAGGGTAAGGCTCGGCGCCTTCGGCCATGTCGCGCAGCGCCAGCCCGAGCTGCGCGACGTCGTCCTGGATGCGGATCAGCTGGAGCGAGTCGCGCCGGTTGCGGTCGACGATGTCGGAACCCAGCCGCCGCAGCTCCTCCACCTGGCGCAGCGTGAAGATGGAGAACGAGCCGACGGCAGCCAGCGTCACCAGCAGCCCCAGAAGCTGGATCAGCGTGGGCGTCCGTGGCGGCATCAACGCAATCTTAGCCGACCCGGGCGCGGCCGCGCCAACGGGCGGCCCCCTTTCGTACACTGAAATTTCAGGCCCCGCGCGCTGTGCCCGTCGATTTTTCCACCCCGGTCATGTACGTGAAGGGCGTCGGCCCGAAACGCGCCGAAGACCTGCGCGCCAAGGGGCTGGAGACGGCCGCGGACCTGCTCTATTACGCGCCCTTCCGCTACGAGGACCGCTCGAATCTGAAGCCCCTGAACCGCCTCGCGCCCGGCGAGACGGCCACGGTGGTCGCAACCGTGCGCGCCATCCACACGCCGCGCTTCCGGCGCCGCGACCTGGGGCTGTTCGAGGCGGAGTTCGCCGACGGCTCCGGCGTCGCGCTCACCGCGCGCTGGTTTCACGCCCAGTACCTGGCGAACCTGCTCCAGCCCGGCATGCGCGCGGCGCTGTTCGGCAAGGTGGAGTTCGACACCTACCACGGCGGGCTGGTGATGATGCACCCGGAGCTGGAGATTTTCCGCGGCGACGAAGATGAAGACGAGGCCGGGCTGCACACGGGGCGCATCGTGCCGGTCTACGAAGCCGCCGGGAAGGTCTCCACGCGGGTTTTTCGCAACATCCTCTACCGGCTGACCTCCGACCTTTCCGGCATCGAAGACCCTCTGCCCGGGTCCATCCGGCAAAGGCTGCGGCTTCCCGGGCTGGCGCAGTCGCTGCGCTGCCTGCATTTCCCGCCCCCCGAAACCGATCTGAACCTGCTGAATTCCTTCCGGACGCCGGAACAATTCCGGCTGATTTTCGAGGAATTCTTCTGGCTCGAAGCAGGCATGGCGCTCAAGCGCAGCGAGGAGCGGGCGGCGGCGGGCATCAGCTTCCGGCTCACCGACCGCGTGCGCGAACAGATCAAGAAGATGCTGCCGTTCAAGCCGACCGCCGCGCAAAAACGCGTGCTCGGCGAAATCGCGCGCGACATGGCTTCGCCCGCGCCGATGAACCGACTCCTCCAGGGCGATGTCGGCAGCGGCAAGACGATCGTGGCGGCGCAGGCGGCCGTTATCGCCGTGGAGAACGGATATCAGGTGGCGATTCTGGCGCCGACGGAAATTCTCGCCACCCAGCATTACCTGAATTTCCGCAGGATTTTCGAGCCGCTGCAATACCGCATCGTGCCGCTTCTCGGTTCGCTGACGAAAAAGGAAAAGGAGCTCGGCAAGCGCGCCGCGGCCACGGGGTTCGCCAACATCGTCATCGGCACGCACGCCCTCATCGAGGAGGACGTGCAGTTCGCCCGGCTCGGCCTGGTGATCATCGACGAGCAGCACCGCTTCGGCGTCCTCCAGCGGAAGGCGCTCCAGCAGAAGGGCGTCTCGCCGGACGTGCTGGTGATGACGGCCACGCCGATCCCCCGCACGCTGGCGCTCACCATCTACGGGGACCTCGACCTCAGCATCATCGACGAGCTGCCGCCGGGGCGCAAGCCCGTGAAGACCATCCACAAGACGCGGGACGAGATCGAGCAGGTCTACAGCTTCGTTCAGAAGGAGGTCGAGGCCGGCCGCCAGGCCTACATCGTCTATCCGGCCATCGAGGAAAACGAGGCCACGGCGCTGAAAGCCGCCGAGGCCGGCTACCGCGAGCTCAGCCAGCGCGTCTTTCCGCACCTCGCCGTCGGGCTGCTGCACGGCCGGCTTCCCGCCGAGGAGAAGGAGCGCGTCATGGATGCTTTCAAGCGCGGCGAAATCCGGATCCTCGTCTCCACCACGGTGGTGGAAGTGGGCGTCGACGTGCCAAACGCGACAGTCATGGTGATCGAGAACGCGGAGCGGTTCGGGCTGGCGCAGCTGCACCAGTTGCGGGGGCGCGTGGGGCGCGGCGCGGCCCAGAGCTGGTGCATCCTGGTCACCGACAAGCTGGGCGACACGGCGCGGGAAAGGATCCGCACGCTGGTCGAATCGAACGACGGTTTCTACATATCCGAAATGGACCTCAAGCTGCGCGGCCCCGGGGAATTTCTTGGAACCCGGCAAAGCGGCCTTCCCGTCTTCCGCATCGGGAACCTGCTGCGCGACCAGGAAATCCTCGAGCTGGCGCGGCGCGAAGCGCTCGCCTTCGCCGAAAGCCCGCCCTCGCGCGAGGAATACGAACGCGCCATGCGCTACGTCCGCGAGCACTGGCAGCGGCGCTACGGGCTGGCGCTGGTAGGGTGAGGCGCGGCGGGCGCGCGGCAGGCCACAGGAACGGAACACATGAGAGTCATCGGCGGTGAATTTCGATCGCGGCGCCTGAAGACGCCGCACGGCGATTCGGTCCGGCCCACGCCCGACCGGCTGCGCGAGGCGCTGTTCAACATCCTCGCGCCGCGCATCGAGGGCGCGGTGTTCCTCGACGCCTACGCCGGCTCCGGCAGCGTGGGCATCGAGGCGCTGAGCCGCGGCGCGCGGCGCGCCATTTTCATTGAAAAGAGCCGTCCCGCGCTGCGCGCGCTCGAGGAGAACATCCGCATGCTGGACATCGCCTCCCGCTGCGAAGTCCACGCGGGCAGCGCCGCGCCGCTCATCACCAGGTTCGACGCCGACATCGTCTTCCTGGACCCGCCCTACCCGCGCGAGCGCGAATACCAGCTCTGCCTCGAGGCGCTCGGCGAGCAGCCGCGCCCGCTGGTGATCGTGCAGCACGCCTCCCGCTTCACCAGCCACCTGCGCGACTCCTACGGCAAGCTGCGCCGGGTGCGCATCCTGAGCCAGGGCGACAACTCGCTCAGCTTCTACGAGCCGCGCCCGTGAGGCCGCCTGCTGCCATGCTGCCTGCACCCGTGGCCGAATATCACGAGGCGACCAAACACACGCCGGAGCGGCTGCGGGCCTCCCGGCACTTCCTCGATTGGGCCAACATGCCGGATCCGTTCCGGCACTACGAAGGCGCGCCGCTGGTTGACCTGCCCGCCGGCCCGCGGCTCGCGCCCGGCCTCGAGGGCGCGGAGGCCCTCTCGGCGCTGTTCTTCTATTCGGCCTCGATTAGCGCTTCCAAACGCGCGCCATCCGGGTACCGCTATGCGCTGCGAGTGAACCCCTCCTCGGGCAACCTGCACCCCACCGAATTCCACTTCGCCGCGCGCGGGCTTCCCGGCTGGGAGGACGGGTTGTACCATTACCGCCCGTCTTCGCACATGGCCGAGCAGCGCGCCCGCGGCACGCCGCCGGCGGACAGCTTCCGCGCCCCGCTCACGGTGGCGCTGACCTCGGTCTTCTGGCGCGAGGCATGGAAGTACCGCGCGCGGGCTTACCGCTATGTGAACCTGGATCTCGGCCACGCCATGATGGCGCTGGCATATGCTGCGGGCGCGCTGGGCTGGCCCGCGCTCGTGCGCGGCCTGTCCGACGATCGCGCCATGCGGGACCAGCTCCGTCCGGCGGCGGACGAGCAGCCGATGCTGCTCGTCGAGCTCTGGCCTCCGGCCGAGCCACGCCCCGCCGCACCACTCGAATGGACGCCCGGCGCGCCCAACCGCCTGTCGGAGGAAGTCGTCGCATACCCGCTGATCGACCTCATCCACGAAGCCACGCTCGAACGCACGCCCCCGCTGGCGGACATCCCGCCGCAACCCGTCCGGTGGCCTTGCGGCGACTACGCCGCCCTGGCGCGCCAGCGGCGCTCGGCGCTGGACTTCCGGCCGGACGGACGTCCGCTGCCGCAAGCGGCGCTGGAAGCGATGCTCGAACTGCTCGCGCAGCCGGCGCCGGCAGACTGGGGCGGCGGCTTCATCCAGCCGTGGCTGTTCGTGCACCGTGTCGAAGGACTCGCGCAGGGGCTGTACAGGCTTGCCGGCTCCCGCCTCGAGCTCGTGCGGGCGGGCGATCAGCGGGTGGCGGCCGCGGCGTTGAGCCTGGGTCAGGAGCTGGCCAGCAATTCGTGCTTCATGGCCTGCTTTGTCGCCGACCTCGGGGCGGCGTGCGCAAAGTTCGGGGCTCGGGCCTACCGCTTCGTGCACCACGAGGCCGGAGCGCTGGGGCAGCGGTTGTATCTGGCGGCGGAGGCGTTCGGCTTCCGCGGCACCGGCATCGGCGCCTTTTACGACGATCACGTTCATGCATGGCTGGGCCTCGAGCCGGGCGGCCCGCTTCAGGTGGTCTATCACTTCGCCGTCGGGGACCCGGTTCCTGATCCGCGTCTTTCGGCCGAACTTTGACAAAATACCTGTATGCCAGTACAGGCCGGCTCCTTGTACAGCCGGAGGGTTTTTCTGGCCACTCCGGCCGCTGCCTTGGGGGAGGCGGTGCGTCTTCCGAAGACCGTGCGTGTCGCCGTATGGGGACTGGACGGCCACGCCGGCGAATTCACCAAGCCGCTGAAGCACTACCCCGACGTGGAAATCGTGGGCGTGCACCATTGGGACCTCGCGGCCGCCGAGCGCTATGCGAAGGGCAAGGCGAAGGTGTATTCGGACCCGCGGCGGATGCTCGACGAGACGCGGCCGGACATCGTCGGCGTCTGCAACGACAACGGACACCGGGCCGAAGCGATTCTCGAGTGCCTCCGGCGCGGGCATCATGTGATGGCCGAGAAGCCCCTGGCGCTGCGTTACGACGATCTGGGCCGCATCCGGGGCGAACTGTCCCGCTCGCGCGCCCGGCTCGGAATGCTGCTGCCGATGCGCTGGGAGCGGCCCTACCAGGCGCTGAAGAAGATCGTCGATTGCGGCGACATCGGCGAAGTGATCCAGATTTCGGCGCAGAAATCGTACGTGCTCGGCAGCCGGCCGAAGTGGATGAGGGACCGCGCCACCTACGGGAGCACAATCCTGTGGATCGGCATCCACATGATCGACCTGATGCGGTGGACGAGCGGCCGCGAGTTCCGCGCCGTGGCGGGCTTCCAGGGCGTCGCCGGAGACCTGCGGCAAGGGGCGATGGAAACGACCACCTCTTCCTCGTTCCGGCTCGACAACGGCGGCACGGCCAGCCTGCATATGGATTATTGCCGCCCCGCCACGGCCGGCTCCCACGGCGACGACCGGTTGCGCCTCGCCGGCACGCGCGGCGTGGCCGAGTACATGGCCGCCACCGGGGTCACCCTGCTGACGTCCGCCCGCAAGCCCGAGAAGATCGTCGAACTCCCGCCCGAAGGCTCCGTTTTCGCCGAATTCCTCGAGCATGTCTATCTGGGCAAGCCCACCACCCAGCCCCACAACGAGATTTTCCGGATCTGCGAGCTGACGCTCGCCGCGCACGAGGCCGCCCGCACCGGAAAAGTTCTTTCCGTATGAAAATTGACGCTTCCCTGACACCGAATTCCCCCTCTTTTCAGAGAAAAATCACGCGCATTTTCGGGCTGGCCGGGGAAAAATCCCTCGCCCTCGACCGGGAATGGGATCCGGGCCGCGGATCCCCGGTTTTCACCGTGGCCGGCCGTTACACGGCGCGCGGATGGACGGAGTGGACGCAGGGTTTCCAGTTCGGCATCCCGCTGCTCGTGTTCGACGCCACCGGCGACGCGCGGATGCTGGAGCTGGGCCGCAGCCGCACCGTGGAGCGCATGGCCGCGCACGTCACCCACGCGGGCGTGCACGACCACGGCTTCAACAACGTGTCGACCTACGGGCAGCTGCTCCGCCTGATGAACGAGGGCCGCATCCCGGAAAACGGGTGGGAGCGCAACTTTTATGAAATGGCGCTGAAGGCGAGCGGCGCGGTGCAGGCGTTGCGCTGGTCGCGCATTCACGGGGGCGGCGGCTTCATTTACTCGTTCAACGGGCCGCATTCGCTGTTTGTCGATACAATCCGCTCGCTGCGCGCGCTGGCCATCTCGCACCGCCTCGGCCACGTGCTGATGGGCGAAAACGACGAGCGCATCTGCCTGCTCGGGAGGCTGATCGACCACGCCCGGGCGACCGCGCGCTATTCGGTCTATTACGGCGAGGGGCGCGACCACTATGACGTCCGCGGCCGCGTGGCCCACGAATCGATCTTCAACCCGAACGACGGCCGCTACCGTTGCCCGAACTCGCAGCAGGGCTATTCGCCCTTCTCCACCTGGACGCGCGGCCTGGCCTGGGCGATGCTCGGCTTCGCCGAGCAGCTCGAATTCCTGGAAACGGCCGGCGAGGAAGAGCTGGAAAAGCACGGCGGAAAACAGCAAATTCGCGCCGAATTTCTGAAAGCGGCCCGGGCCACGTGCGACTTTTACATCGAAAATACCGCCGCTGACGGAATCCCTTATTGGGACACGGGCGCGCCGGGCCTCGGGAAGCTGGGCGACTGGCGGTCGCGCCCCGCCGATCCCTTCAACCCGCACGAGCCGGTGGACAGCTCCGCCGCCGCCATCGCCGCGCAGGGGCTCATGCGGCTGGGCCGGTATCTGAACGACGACCGCTATTTCCAGGCCGGGCTCGGCGTGCTCGACGCGCTGCTCGACGAGCCGTACCTGTCCGCCAGCCCTTCCCACCAGGGGCTGATCCTGCACTCGGTCTACCACCGGCCCAACGGGTGGGACCATATGCCGGACGGCGACGGCGTGCCGCGCGGGGAATCGTCGATGTGGGGCGACTACCACGCGCTCGAGGCGGCGCTGCTCGCGCACCGTCTGGCCGCCGGGCTGCCGTACCCGGCCTTCTTCGGCGCTGTCCGCGGCTGAGTCTCGCCTGGCGCCGGATTCGCCTCCTATGATGGATGCATGCCGAAGCGCATCCTTCTTGCCGCTTGGCTGGCTTTCGCCGCCGCCGCACAGCCGTACCTTGATCCTTCGCGGCCTGTCGAGGAGCGCGTCCGCGACCTGCTCGGGCGCATGACGCTCGAGGAGAAGGTGGGGCAGATGAACATGCCCTGCGTCTACCTCAACGAGCTGGGACGCGACATCCCGTCGAAAATCGAGTCCTGCCGGCGTTTCGCGGCCGGCACGCTCGAAAGAGGGATTGGCCCCGGCGGCGGCTTCTTCACGCTGCCGAACAACGTGCTGCCGGAAGCGCCGCGGCGGCAGGCGGAGTTCCTCAACGAACTCCAGCGGATCGCCCTGACAAAGACGCGCCTGCGCATCCCGCTGCTGCAAACCGAAGAGGGCACGCACGGGCTGATGTGTTCGGGCGCCACCATCTTCCCCGAAGGACCGGCCCTTGGCAGCACGTGGGACCTTGACCTGATCCGCCGCGTCTATGAAGCCGCGGCGCGGGAAGCCCGCGCCATCGGCGTGCATCAGCTGTTCACGCTGGTTGTGGAGCCGATTCGCGACCCCCGGCTGGGGCGGAACCAGGAGGCCTACAGCGAAGATCCCTGGTTTTGCGCCCGCTACGCGGAGACGATCGCGCGCGCCGTGCAGGGCGCTGACGTCGCAGCGGAGGACAAAGTTGTGGCGGGACTGTGCCACTACCCGGGGCAGAGCCAGCCGGTAAGCGGCATGGAGCGCGGAGCGATGGAGATCAGCGAGCGCACGCTCCGCAATGTGTTCCTCCCCCCGTGGGAGGCGGGCATCCGCCGCGGCGGCGCGCTTGGCGTGATGGCCACCTACCCCGCCATCGACGGCGTCCCGGCGCACGGTTCCGAATGGCTGCTGACGAAAGTCCTCCGGGAGGAGCTTGGTTTTGAAGGACTCGTGCTGGGGGAGGGCAGCGGGCTGTCCACGCTGGTCTATGAAGGGCTCGCCGCGGACCAGAAGCAGGCGGGCGCGCTGGCCCTGCGGGCGGGTGTGGACGTAGGCATCTCCTGGGAGCCCGCCTATATGCAGCCGCTGGTGGAAAGCGTCCGCGAGGGACTTGTCCCGATGGAGCTGATCGACCGCGCCGTGGCCCGCATCCTGCGCCAGAAGTTCCGGCTCGGGCTGTTCGAACGGCCGTTCGTCGACCCGGACCGCGCGGAGAAGATCGTGCACGCGGAGCAGCACCAGAGCCTCGCGCTGGAGGCGGCCCGCAAGAGCATTGTCCTGCTGAAGAACGAGCGGAACACGCTCCCGCTGCGCAAGGACCTGAAGTCGATCGCCGTGATCGGGCCCAACGCCCACGACTGGCGCAACCTGCTCGGCGATTACACGGCCCGCAAGGTGCTCCAGCCGGTGGCCACGGTGCTCGATGGCGTGCGGCGGATGGCGCCGCAGGCCCGCATCGAATACGTTCGCGGCTGCGATATCCAGGGCGCCCGCCTGAACGAGATCGAAAAGGCGCGGGATGCGGCGCGCCGCGCGGAGGTCGCAATCGTCGTGGTGGGCGAAAACGCGTGGGACGCCGCCGTCGGCCGGCCGACCGACGGGGAGGGCTACGACGTGGCAAGTCTGGACCTGACCGGGTTGCAGGAGGAGCTGGTCAAGGCGGTTCATGCGACGGGCACGCCCACTGTCGTCGTGCTCGTCAACGGCCGGCCCTTGTCGATCCCCTGGATTGCCGAAAACGTGCCGGCCATCGTCGAGGCATGGCTGCCCGGCGAGATGGGCGGGCGCGCTGTTGCGGAAGTGCTCTTCGGCGACGTCAACCCAGGCGGGCGCCTGCCGGTGACCGTGCCGCGGCATTCCGGGCAGCTGCCCGTGTATTACAACCGGCCGCCGTCGAAAGACTACTGGATCGAGCGCGGCTGGGGCCGCCGCTACGCCGACATGAGCGCGAAACCGCTTTGGGAATTCGGCCACGGGCTCAGCTACACGAGCTTCGAATACAGCAACCTGCGGATCGAAACGCCGCGCGTGCGCCGGGATGGCGAAGTGCGCCTTGCGGCCGATGTCGCCAACACGGGCGCCCGCGCCGGCGCAGAGGTGGTGCAGTTGTACATCCGCGACGTGGTGAGCTCGGTCACCACTCCGGTGAAGCAGTTGCGCGCCTTCGAGCGGATCGAGCTCAAGCCCGGGGAAAAGAAGACCGTCCGCTTCACGCTGAAGCCGGAAGACCTCTCGCTGCTCGACCGCAACCTGCGCCGCGTGGTGGAGCCGGGCGAGTTCCGCGTCATGATCGGGCGCTCCTCGGAAGACATCCGCCTGCGCGGCAGCTTCGAGGTGGTCGAATAGCGCGGGGCGGGACAGCCGGAGCCGCGGTCGTCCGCGCCGCATCGGGCGCCGGGCAAGACTCTTGCCTCGAAGCGCTCAGCTTGCCCGGTTGTTGCTGATGATCCTGCCCCCGGGCGCAAGGATGATGCGGTGGCCGCGCCACCATGCCGTGCGCCCGCACCAGGCGGCCGCCCAGATGGCGAAGGCGAACAGGTCCCACAGCGGAATGAGCGGCGCGGCAAGCAGCGCTGGCCAGTGGCCGAGCACGGCAAACCCGGTGAAGGCCCCCATGACGCAACGCGCCAGCCACAGCGCCGCCGCCGCGCCGACGTTGCCCGCGGCGAGATTCAGCAGCGCCCACAGCCCTGCGTGAGTTACCGGCATCCCGGCGAACCCGCCGGGGCGGGAGAAGCGGATGGTGCGCGCCCAGCGAAGCTGGTGCCGCCAGACCGAGCGCCACGTGGGGTCGGCGAGCCAGGTGAGCACGGCGATGTCGGCGAACACGGCGCGCTTGCCCAGGGCCACGATCCGGGAGGCGAGCTGGTAGTCGTCCGCGATGAAGTCGTCAAACGCGCTGAATCCGCCGATGGCATCGAGATCCGCGCGCCGGAAGCACAGCGTCGAGCCGAAGCCGAACTCGCGCACGCCCACAAACGGCGCCACCAGCGCCGAAGGCATGAAGTCCGTGGCGATGCCCAGCGCTTCAAAGCAGCCCGCCAGCGAGGAGGCGCGTGCGCGGTACAGGCAGGTGACGACGCCCGTGCCGGGCAGCTCCAGGCTGGCGGCGAGACGCTTGAGATAATCGCGCGGCACCGTGATGTCGGCGTCATTGACCGCCAGCACGCCGTGGCGCGCCAGCCGGCTCAGGCCGTCGATCACGCCGGTCTTCGAGTTCCTGGCGCGGGTCGGGATGATCTCGATCCGCGCTGCCACCTGCGGATGCTGCGCCAGCAGGCGCTCGAGTACGGGAATTGCGGGGTCATCCGCGCGCTGAAAGCCGATCAGCAGCTCGTATTCGGGGTAATCGAGCGCAAGGTGCGAGGCCACGGCCGCCTCCAGCTGCGGGTCGAGGCCGTAGACCGGTTTCAGGATGGAAACGGGAGGGTAGGACGCCGGCGGAGGCGCGGGCGCGAATCGCGTGCGAAGATAGTGTGCCGCGGCCGCCGCCAGCGCGGCCGATTGATACAGCAGGGCGATGGCCGCTGCGGCAAGCAGCAGCCAGGCGATCAAAGCGCCAGCAGCGCCACGCCGGCCGCCGCCAGCGCCGCGCCCCCCCAGCGCCTCCAGTCCACCTGTTCCTTCAACACCAACCGCGCCAGCACGGTCTCCACCACCAGGCTGGCCGCCGTGGCCGGAACGGCAAAGGACAGATCGGCGATGCGGAGCAGCTGCGTGAAGGAGAAGAACGAGGCGGCGAGAAAAACGATCGACAGCGGCACCTTCCACCGCGCCCCGCCGCAGCGCATGCCATGGGATTGCAGCAGGTCCGCGCAGGTGGTGCAGGCGACGATGGCGCCCACGAGCAGCCATTGCAGCGTCATGGCTCGCCTCCCTCTCGCCCGGTGGCAGCGGCCTCGCGCTCTTCCTGTTTGCGCCGGCTGCGCGCCGGGGTCATCGAGGTGAGCGCCGCTCCGCCGGTGATGAGAAACGCGCCGGCCCAGCGCGTCAGCGTCACCTGCTCTCCGAGAAGCGCGGCGCCCATGGCGGCGTTCAGAATGTAGCCGACCGCCGTGAGGGGCAGGACGAACGAGAGGTCGGCGATTTGCAGCAGCCGCAGCCGCAGCAGCATCCAGCCGATCAGAAGAACAATGCCGGCCGCCGCGAAAGGCTGCAACAGGGCAAGGACGGGCCCCGCGGCCGCCGGGGCGCGCTTCATGCCCACAGTGAGCGCAAAGTTGCCGGCGGCGTTGAGCAGAATGACGCCTGCCGTGTGCCAAAGCGCCCTGGCATTCATTCCGGCTAATCTCCGCTGGCGGTGGCTGCTTCTCTCACCGGCTCTTCCGCCGGACGGCCCTTCTGCTCGGCGACAAACTGGCGCCGCTTGGCCCGCAGGCTCAGATACTCGCGAGCCTCCTTGTAGAGGCGCTTTACGTCGCCGTTGAGCACTGCCTTGGCCACGACGCGGAAGGCGGCCTTGGGCCGGTAGTAATACTCGTCGTAAAACCGCTGCACCCACTCGACCAGCTCGGCGCGGTCCAGGCCCGGGTACACGATGTTCGGCAGCTGGTGGCCGTTCTCGTCCGTCATCGACACGCCGAGCTGGATGAGCCCGTTCTTCTGCGCGTAATCGTAGAACTCGGTGCCGGGGTAAGGGTGCGCGATCGAGACCTGGATGGTCTCCGTGTCCAGCTCCTTGGCGAACTCGATGGTGCGGCGGATGGACTCGCGCGTTTCGCCGGGCAGCCCGACGATGTAGTCGGCGTGGATGGTGAGGCCCAGCTTGTGCGCGTTCTTCGTGAAGCGGCGGGCCATCTCCACCGTGGCGCCCTTCTTGATGTTTTTCAGGATCTGCGGGTCGCCGGATTCATAGCCGACGATGAGCAACCGCGCGCCGGCGTCCTTCATCGCCGCCAGCGTGTCGTAATCCGTGGTGACGCGGCTGGTGCATGACCACGTCACCCCGAGCGGGGCCAGTTTCCTGCACAGCTCGATCGTCCGCGCGCCCTTGTAATTGAAAGTGTCGTCGTCGAAGAAGATCTCCTTCAGGCCGGGGAAATTCTCCTTGGCCCATTTCACCTCGGCCACGACGTCGTCCACCGAGCGAAGCCGCCAGCGGTGCCCGGAATGGGTCTGCGGCCACAGGCAGAAAGTGCACAGCGCGGGGCAGCCGCGCGAGGTGTACATGCTGATGAACGGGTGCAGCAGAAACGGCACGTTGTAGCGCCGGAAGTCCAGATCGCGCTTGTAGACCTTTGTCACCCAGGGCAGGGCGTCCAGATTCTCGATGTAGGGCGCGTCCGGGTTGTGCACCACCCGGCCGTCCTTGCGGTAGCTGGCGCCGGGGATCTCTTCGATCGGCTTGCCGTTGGCGTAGTCGACGATCTGGTAGTCGAACTCGCGCCGGATGACGAAATCAATGGCCGTGTGCGCCAGCGCCTTTTCCGGCTCGACGGTGACGGGCGGGCCCACGAAACAGACCTTGAGCTTCGGGTTCGAGTCCTTCATCATCGACGCCATGCGCACATCGACGTCGAAGCCGGGCGTCGAGGTGAACAGCACCAGCAGCTCGAAGTCCTTCGCCATCCGCACGGTGTCTTCGATGGTGATCTTGTGCGGGGGAGCGTCGACGACTTTCGAGTCAGGCAGCATCCCGGCGGGATAGCACAGCCAGACCGGATACCAGTAGGACTCGATCTCCCGCGTTGCCGGCCAGCGCGAACTGGCCCCGCCGTCGAAGCCCTCGAAGGAGGGCGGGTTGAGGAACAGGGTTCTCATCAGAATGGGCCTCGGGACCGGACTCTGCCGTCAAAGCTCCATTCTACCAGTCTGATAGCCTGAACAGGAACTATCTTTGCGCGCGCGGCCCCGACGGCGAGCGGCCTTCGTCAAGAATCTCCAGCGCGTTCAGAAACGCATAATTGCGCCCCGGGATCAGCTGGAACACCAGCTTGCCGTTGGGCGAGGGCTTCAATCCGCGGTAGGTTCGTCGGGTGGCCCGGAACGGGCCGCCCGCGGCCCGGTAGACATCCATGTTCCGCTCAAGGAGAATGCCGTTGCACAGGATGTCAAACAGGCGGCTGCCCTCCCCGCCGCCGCCTTGCCGGCTTCCAAACCAGGTTTCCGCGAAGTGGAACACGGCCGTGTAAGTGGAATCGGGTGGTAGCGGAATCGTGTAGGTCAGGCGCCCGTACCGCTCCCCGCGGTACAGCTCCGGATCCTCCGTCCCCTGGATCGGTTCGATCCGCTTGACCAGCTTGCCGCCGAAGAAGAACCTGTCCGCCAGCCAGACCCGGCCCGCCGCATCGGTATAGGGCTCCTCCCGTGCGGCGATCCGGATGGGCCGCAGCCTGCCCGGCGTTCCGGGAACGATCGAGAGCGCCGACAGCACGGCCGGCCCGGCCAGCGGACCGAACTCCAGGTGGAGCATGCCGTCCGGCCCCGGCTGGACGTCGCGCCAGGTCCGGGCCGTAACGATCTGGCCGCCGCCTGCCTCGGTGATCAGATCCATCTCTTCCACCAGAACCTTGCCGTTGAGCGTGATCCGGAACGTCCGCGAATTGTCCGAGCCGGACCGCAGGACGGGTTCGCAGAACCAGAGCGTCAGCTCGTACGTGCCCGCTTTCAGCGGGACGTGATACCCGAATTCCCCTTCCCTCCAGGACCGGAACAGCTCCGGGGTCAGGGTGGAAGCCGGATCGAGCTTCGGGTTGGACGCGGCCCGCCCGCCCCGAAAATAACGGTCCGACAGCCAGAGCTGCCCGTCGCGGTCGCGCACCGCGGCGGCGCTGCCCGCGGCGATCCGGATTTCGCCCACCGTGGCCGAGGCCGAAAGGTCCACCGGCTGCTGCTGCGCCGGGACAGCGGCGGGAGCTTCGCGCTGTGAACGAGCCAGCCATACCAGGGATAGGGCGGCCAGCCCGAGCACCGCCACGCCCGCCACTGCGGCAATTCGCACCCGTCTTTGGGGCGTTTTGCCGGGCGGCGGCTCGCCCGGCGCCGGTTGGGCTTCTCCCGCAATGGAGGATTCAGGGCCGGATTGCGCAATCTCCTGTTGCTCCCCTCCGTTCTGGCGAACGAAGACAGGCACATAGGCGCCCACCGGCAACTCGATGCGCAGAGGGTCGTCTTTGCCCTCGCTCTCGTAGTATTCCTTCAGGCGTTTCCGGAGCCGGTGCGCCTCCACCCGCACGATCGAGTCGCGCTTCTGGTCGAAACCCGCAGGCCTCCCGAGGGCTTCCACGGCAATGTTGTACTCCTTGATATCCGCTTCTTGCCCGGCAAACACCTTCTCGCAGACGTAGGCCAGCAGCTTCGCCAGCGAAGGGGCCCGCCGGAAAATCTCCGACGAGAGCACGGCATCCAGCTCCGCCTTTTCATCGGCGAACTTCGGCCGGGCGACGGATTCGGACGGGACAGGATGCCTCGACTCCACCGCCTTGCACTATAACATCCGTCCAGGCGCGGGTAAAGGGGAATCCGGCGGCCGTTACACGAGGTTGGCTTTCCGTGTAACGTGCTTCAAAACAAAAGACTAGTCGGATGTAACTATTTCCTGTCGAACGCGGTAACCGCTTTAGCCTTTATGTCCGCTGTTAGTGGAATTACATTAATGTAGCTGCCGCGCAGTCTGCGGCAAGCCTCGATTCCAGACCACAGGGGTATCGATGAAACAACGATGGCGTGATTCTTTCCTGACGGGTTCCGGCGGTCTGGCCTTCGCTGTCCTGTTGATGTTGCTGGCAATGTTCACCCTCGGGCGGGCGGAAGCCCAGATCATCACCGGCAGCCTGACAGGGATTGTGATGGACAGCTCCTCGGCCGTGGTGCCCGGCGCGACGGTAACCATGACCAACGAGAGGTCGGGCGACATCCGCCGGACGACCACGAACTCCGAGGGCTACTTTTCGATATCCGGCGTCTTGCCGGGATCTTACACGGTCACGATCGAACATCCGGGCTTTCAGCCCTACAAAGCCGAGAAAGTGACGTTCAACGCCGGCGACCGCCGGACGCTCGGCGAGGTGGTGCTCCAGGTGGCTACCACCGGAACCGAAGTCAGCGTAACCGCCGTGCTGGAGGAGCTGACCCCGGTCGACACCGGCGAGAAGAACGTTGTTCTCAACCAACAGCAGATGCAGAACGTGGCCATCGTGGGCAGGAGCGCTGCGGAATACATCAAGATCCTGCCTGGCATGGCCTTCATCAGCCCGGGCGTGGAGAACCGCCCCGGCTTCAACGGCGAAAACATCGGCATCAACGGCAACGGCGACGGCGGCAAGCAGAGCACCATCGGCAACTTCTCGGCCAACGGGACGCGGCCGGAGGCGCTCGACATCGTCGCCGACGGCTCCCACGTGAGCGACCCGGGATGCAACTGCGCCAACCCGGTGAACCCGAACCCCGAAATGATCGAGGAGTTCAAGGTGCAGCAGTCAAACTTCGGCGCCGAGAACGCCAAGGGGCCTGTGGTGCTGAACTCGATCACGAAAGCGGGCGGCCGGGATTTCCACGGGAGCGCGTACCTGTACGCCCGGCACTACTCGCTGAACGCCAACGACTGGCTGAACAACGCCCAGGGCACTGATCCGAAGACGGGCAAGCCCGTTGCGGGGCGGCCCAACAACAAGTACTTCTTCCCGGGCGGCACCTTCAGCGGGCCCGTCCTGCTGCCGGGAACGAACTTCAACCGCAACCGCGACAAGCTGTTCTTCTTCACCGGCTACGAGAACTTCCGCCAGACGATCGACACCGGCCTGTTGCGCTCGGTGGTTCACACGGAAGCCATGCGGCAGGGCGACTTTTCCGACACCGCCTATCTCGAGAAGCTGCGGAACGCCGCGGGCATCGCGGCCACGCCGCTGAAGGCGGACCGCTATCCCGGCGGCCGCATCCCGGCCAGCCAGCTCGATCAGGGCATGCTCAACCTGATCAAGCTGACGCCGCTGCCGAACACGGATCCGGCAGGCGCGGGCAACGGTTACAACTACGCCAAGGTTCTGGTCATCGACCAGAACATGTGGCAGAGCCTGAGCCGCGTCGACTACAACATCAGCGACAACACCAAGCTGTTCGTGCGCTACAACCGCCAGAACGAGCTCCAGCCCTTCCCGATCCAGCTCTGGTGGCGCAACGCGGGCGCAGTTCCTCTGCCGACGCCCATCGAGGGCAAGAACCGCACCGACAGCGTGTCGTTCAACTTCACCAAGGTCCTCTCGCCGTCGCTGACCAACGAGACGGTGTTCGGCTACACCTTCGTCGACTTCCCGAACTCGTACAAGGACTACAACAAGATGACCCGCGCGGCGAACAACTTCCCGTACAAGGGCATCTTCAAGCAGGACGACAAGATTCCGGCCTTCTGGACGTGGTCGGCGCCCACCGCCGGCATGTACACGACCGGCGGCTTCGACCCGATCCTGTTCGCCACCAAGCACCTGGTCACGCTGACCAACACAGTGAGCAAGGTCACCGGCACGCACACGATGAAGTTCGGCGGCTACTACGGTTACATCCGCAACAACCAGCCGGGCAACGCCAACTCGAACGGCCAGCTGATCTTCGACACGTGGGCCGGCGCCAGCACCGGCAACGTGCTGGGCGACTATGTCACCGGCATCGTTGTGCAGTACAGTGAGTCCACCAAACAGATCGCCCGCGACATCAAGTGGAACGAGGTGGCTTTCTTCGCCCAGGACAGCTGGAAGGTCACTCCCCGCTTCACCCTCGAATATGGCCTTCGCATCCAGCATATGCAGCCGTGGACGGCGCGCAACGGCATCGGCATCGCCACATGGGTTCCTTCGGCCTACAATCCGAACGCGCCGTCGGCGGAGCTTCCGGGCATTCTGTGGCACGCCAAGGACAAAAGCGTTCCTCTGGCGGGCTGGCAGACGCGGGCGCTGTACTACTCGCCGCGCTTCGGCTTCGCCTGGGACATCTTCGGCAAAGGCAAGACCGTGATCCGCGGCGGCTACGGCATGTTCTACTATCACGACCCGCAGCTGGCCGCGGACGCGATGGACATGCCGGCGGGAGTGCGCAACACTTCCGTTTGCTGTGGCGTGACGCTGCCGCAGATCGACGCCACCGCCACGCAGGGCTCGCTCGCTTTCGGCGGCACGGCGGTGGACGGACGCGACGACCGCCAGCCCCGCACGCAAAGCTACAGCTTCACCATCAGCCAGCGGCTGCCCAGCCGCACGCTGCTCGAGGTGTCCTACGTCGGCAACAAGTCCGACAACCTCATCAACACCGGCTTCCAGAACATCAACCGCGTTCCCATCGGCGCCATGCTGAATGATCCTGGTGGGAACACCAACGCCTACCGGCCACTGAAGAATTACCAGAATCTCAACGTCCCAAGCCACAAGTCGTACTCGAACTACAACTCGCTCCAGGTGTTCGCAACCAAGCAGGCTGGCTGGTCCAACTACACGCTCGCCTACACCTGGTCGAAGGCGATGGGCATCCTCACGAACCCGATTCTGGCGCTGCCGGAGCGGATGAAAGACAACTACGGCCCGCTGTCCTTCGACCGCACGCACGTGCTGGCGGCCAGCTACGTGCTCAACATCCCCGACCTTGTGAAGACCGGCAATCCGGTGGCCAAGGGCATCGCCAACGGGTGGCAGATCTCCGGCATCGTGCAAGCCACCAGCGGCGTGAACATCTGGCAGAACACCAGCAACAACTTCGCCTTCCAGGCGCCTTCGAAGATCCGTCCGGGCAACACGATGAGCGCCATGGAAGTGACGGGCACCGACGCCTGGGCCCTCAGCCCGATCCTCGTGTGCAACCCGCGCGCCAACCTCGGTCCGAGGCAGTACATGAACGCAGCCTGCTTCGCGCCGCCAATTGCGGGCCAGAACGGGCAGCTCGGCGTCAACGGGCCGATCGTCATGCCCTACTTCCGCGGGCCGGGCTTCTTCAACACCGACCTGTCGGTGTTCAAGAACTTCCGCTGGAGCGAGTCGCGCAACGTCCAGCTCCGGTTCTCGGCCTACAACATGCCCAACCACCCGAACCTCTCCTTCGTCAACAACGACCAGAACCTTCGCATGACGATGGATGCGGCGGGACGCGTGACCAACCCGCGCTTCGGCTACGCCGATTCCAAGGTGGGCCGGCGCATCGTGCAACTCGGCATCCGGTTCCTCTTCTGAGGACCGCGCTCTGCCGGAACGGCGCAGGCGCCCTTCGCCCGATTGCGACGAGCACTCCTCCTCCGGGCGAAGGCGCCTGCGCTTTGTCCTTCCGGCGCCGCGGCATCAACCCTCTTCGGCTCCCGCCTGAGGCCCTGGCAACATCAGGAACGCAGCCCAAAGACTCCAGCTTCCCCCGGCGGGCTGCACCCGCCGGCTGGGTTTGCGCATGCGAGGTGTGATATTATCCTCAGAGCTTCGGCCGCAGCGAAAAGCGCAGGCTTCCCATGGCTGACGATTGGGGCTTCTGGTACCGCCACAGAGGCAAACTCGCGCGCCTTGTCGGGCTTGACCTGACGCATTCCCAGAAGCGTTATGCCCGGTTGCTCGAGTCGATAGTCCAGCCCGAATGCCGGTGGCTCGACTTGGGCTGCGGCAGACAGATTATCCCCGATTGGGCTTACGACCACGATCTCCAGCTTTCGTTGACGCGCAGGGCGTCCATTCTCGTCGGCGCTGACGTGGACGAAGCCCTCCTGGAGCATCCATTGATCCGGCACAAGGTCATGGCACTCGGAGGACAACTCCCGTTTCGGGACGGCGTCTTTGACCTGGTTTCGGCCAATATGGTTGTCGAACATATACCCGGGCCGGAAGAGGTTCTGAAGGATATCCACCGGGTGCTGGCGCCGGGGGGGAAATTCGTTTTTCACACTCCAAATGCCATTTATCCGCTGGTTTGGGTGGCGAAATTGATCCCTTACCGGATACGAAAAAGGCTGGTCTTCCGGATTGAAGGTCGCGCCGAGGATGACGTGTTTCCCACTTGCTACCGGATGAATTCGCTGTCAGCCATCCGACGGCTGGCCTCGCGAGCCGGTTTTCATGTTCTCCTCCTCAAGACTGTCAATTCGTCCGGGACCTTTGGCCGCTGGGGATTCGCGGGCTGGCTTGAGGTGATTCTCATGCGGCTCCTGTCTGCCATCGGCGTCCGCTCGAACATCCTTTGCGTGCTTCAGAAAGCGTAACCCGGGGCGGATGCTGGTGGCGGCGCCGAGCGCCAGGCGGAGAAAGGCGTCGATTCACGGAAAGAGCGGTGTGCTTTGGCCGACCGAAATCCGGCGCCCAGGACGCCTGCGATGCCGCTCTCCTGGCTCCCGCTCTCCACGCCCGGCCGTTTCTGAAGCGGGGGCAGAAAGCTGGCCGGCAGAGGCTTCAGACCCTGGCGGCGGAACGGCCGGCGCCGGCTGAAGCCCCGTCTTCCGGATCTCCATCCACGCAGCGGCCGTGCAAAGCAGGACGTAGAAGAGGTCGAAGGTGGTCCTGGAAAGGAAAGTGGCGCCCACCAGAAACGTCCCCAATGACACGGAAATGGCAAAAGGAATCGCAGCCTTCTCCATGGATTCTCCCGCCGCGATTCTTTTCGCGGCAATCCAGGTCTTCAGCCCGGTTCCGAACAGGAGCCACATATAGACCAGAAAAGCGAAAATGCCGCTGTCGACCAGAATCTGCAACCAGTTGTTGTGGAGCACCTTCCCTGCGTAGGCAGCGGCGTATTCCGGCGGGACGTACTTGAAAACAAGGCGCTGCTGATTGGTCTCCGTGAAGCCGACCCCGAAGAAGGGGTAATCGAGCCACATTCTGGGCGCAGCATAGGTGGCGAGGATGATCCGGCTGCGGGCGGAGTCCTCTTCCATGGGGTTCTTGAGCGTCTCCAGGCGGCTCGACAGCGAATTCCAGACCAGATAGGAAACACCCAGGGCACCGATGCCGAGCAAGGCCAAAGCGAAAAGCTTCCTCTTTTCCGAGATCGCAATGAGCAGCAGGGCAGATCCGACCGCCAGAATCCCGCCGCGGCTGTGCGTGAAAATGACAGCGGCAGTATTCAGAATACTCATTGCAATGAATGCCACGCGTGCTGATTTCCACGGCAGCAGGTGGCGGGCATACCAGCACATGGGGACTGCCATTGCAAAGGCCAGGGCCATTGTGTTGTTGTCGCTGAGCAGGCCGCCGTAGCCCACCTGGAAACTGGCGCCCCCCATTCGCACGCCGAACAGCCCGTACTTGGAGCCGAGCAGCCCGAGCGACCCGGACAACACCACGAAGAACCACCTCAGCTGTTCCTGCGTCACGAGGATGAGCGGAATGACGAAGGCCATCAAAAAGACGCGAAGAAACAGCTGATAGCGCTCCATGCACAAGGACGGATCCACTGCTGTAATCACGGAAATGGTGATCAACAGAAGAAGCAACACCAGTTTCCTCAGGATCGGGTTCAGCACCGCGGTGGGAAGATTCCGCAAAATTGCAGGCGTGTTGGAGAAAAGCGTGACGACGGCGAGCAGGAAAGAATACCGGTTGGGCCCGGCCCAGGCAAGAATGTCCGGCCGCATCATCGCGAACCAGTAATACCCGTAGAGCCCGAGAACCGGCTTGATGGGGCTGAGCACACAAAGACCCACCACGACGGCGATCACGAGCAGGTAGCGAAGCCCCATTTTGCGACCTTCCAGCCCCGCCCCCCACTTTATCACGGGCGCTCCGGCCGCCGCGGCTCCCGGCGCTCCCGCCCGGCTCTCCGCGCGCGGCGCAGCGCCAGCGGCCAACAACTCACGCCGGCAATCCACTCGGCGCCCGCCGCACAAGAGCCCGCGCGCCACCGCCGACGCCGAGGGCATCCGCGCCACCAGCGGCACAGAGCGGCCTTGCGGGCGTCGGCGTGCACATCTGCTACGCGGATATCGATCCCGACGGAACCGGCGCGCGAGTCCAGGGCGCGCGTGTGCCGATGAGCTGCTCCCCGTCCCGCTTGCCTTGCCAGATGCGGCGTGCAAGGAGTCTGCGCGCCGGCAAGCCAGGCTGTCCGCCCCGCCGGGGAGAGTTCGCCGGCGGCTTCGCAGGCGGCCGTCTTCTCAGCCTCCGCACGCTTCGGCGGCGCGCCGCATCCAGGCAAGCGCCTCAAGAATGCGCCCGGTCTCCTCGAAGCCATAGGAAAGGCGCAGCTGGCGGCGTCCCGCCGCGGCCAGATCGCCGTCCGGTTGCACGCAATAGACTCCCGGAATGTAGACGACCCTCGGCCGCTGGCCGCCCTCGGCCAGGTAGCGGAAAAACGGCGACTCCGGATCCGTGCGCAGGCTGCGGAAGGTCAGATAAAAGTAAAAGCCCGCCGCGCCGCCCGTGCAGTGCTCGAGCCACGGCCCCAGATTCTCCTCGATGCCGCGCCGCACCGCGGCCGCCTTTTCCCGGTAGCCTTCGTTGACGGCGCGGATCTGCGCCTCGATGTGGTGGTCGAGCAGCCAGGAGGCCATCTCCTGCACGAACAGCGGAGCGCTGAATCCGGCGTCGCTGGTGCGCTGCACCATGGCGTTCATCAGTTCGCCCGGTGGTCCGAGCAGATAACCGATGCGCAGCGAGGGCGCGAGGATCTTCGACAGCGTGCCCGCCTCGTAGGCGATGCCCAGGTCGTCCTCGGCGAGCACGGACCGGGGCTGCGGGACGCCCGGAGCGTGCACGAGCCATTCGTATGCGAGGTCGAACAGAACGGGCACGCGCCGCCCTTGGGCCTCGGAAAACCGCGCCGCTGTCTGCAACACCGCGCGCCGCCGGCTGTCGGACAGGATGGCGCCGGTCGGGTTGCTGACGGTCATCACGTAGAAGAAGGAAACCTGGCTGGCCGCGCTGCCGAGCCCGGCGAGCTTCTTCTCCAGCAGATCCGCGCGGATGCCCTCATCGTCCTCCGGCACGGCGAGCACGCGGAAGCCGCGGCGCTCGAGGGCGTCCAGATAGATGTAATAGCCCGGGTCGGACGTGACGACGATGCCCGGCGGGCAAATTTCCGCAAAGCCTTCGAGGATGCTCATCGCGCCGCACGGGCCGATGATCAGCCTCTTGCGGGCGAGCGTCGCCTCGTCCAGCCCCGCCCCGCGGCGCAACAGGAAGGCGCGCAACGAACGGATCAGGTTCGGCGAGCCTTCCGGTCCGCCGTAATTGAATGCCTGGCGGTAGCGCGCCGGATCCGCGGCCACGGCCTCAAGCGCCTCGACGAAAAGCTGCGCCGGGATGGTCCGCTCGTTGACGTAGCCCACGCCGAGGTTGATGTCGAAACCGTCGCGGAAATCGCGTGCAAATTCGGCCATCATCCGGTTGGCCGGCGAGGGCGAGGAGCTGCGCCGGCCGTAATCGGAAAGATGGAGCTGCAACGATGTCACCCTGGCTTGCAGGCAAGGCCGCCGCGCGGGGCGGCTCAGTGCCCCTCCGCTTCCAGAAACCGCTCGGCTTCGATGGCGGCCATGCAGCCGGCGCCGGCGGCGGTGATGGCCTGGCGGTACACGCGGTCCTGCACGTCGCCGGCGTGGAAGACGCCCGGGACGCTCGTCCGCGCGCCGCCGTGGCTGACGATATAGCCGTCGGCGTCCAGTTCGATCTGGCCGACGAACGGCTTCGTGTTCGGGATGTGCCCGATGGCGAGGAACAGCCCGTCCACCGGCTCCACCCAGGTCTCGCCGGTCTTCACGTTCCTCAGCTTGACCCCGGTGACGTAGCCCTTCTCGACGTCGTAGACGTCCTCGATGACGGTGCTCGTCATCCAGCGGATTTTCGGGTTGGCGCGGGCGCGCTCCAGCATGATTTTCGAGGCGCGGAATTCATCGCGGCGGTGGACAATGGTGACGCTTTCCCCGAAACGGGTGAGGAAATTCGCCTCCTCCATGGCCGAATCCCCGCCCCCGACGACCATGATTTTCTTGCCTTTGTAGAAAAACCCGTCGCAGGTGGCGCAGGAGCTGACGCCGTGGCCGATCAGCTTCTGCTCGTTCGGCAGGCCGAGCCACCGGGCGCTGGCGCCGGAGGCGATGATCAGCGTCCGGCACTCCTCCCACTGGCCGTCGATGCGGACGCGGAAGGGGCGCTGCCGCAGGTCGGCCTCCTCGACCACGCCCTGGACGTATTCCGCGCCGAACCGCTCGGCCTGCTTTTTCATGTTTTCCACCAGAACGGGCCCGAGAATTCCCTCGGGAAATCCCGGAAAATTCTCCACTTCCGTGGTGAGGGAAAGCTGGCCGCCGGGCTCATGGCCGCTGATGACCAGCGGCTTCAGGCCGGCGCGGGCTGTATAAATGGCAGCCGTATTTCCCGCGCAACCGGAGCCGACAATAATCACGTTCCGCATAATTTGTGTTTCCTTTCCTCATCCTGGCGCGCGCTGCGGCCGCCGGCGTCAGACCTTTTCCGGCACGACGTACGGCGGGCGGTATTTCCGGGTCTGCATCGCGTTGGCCTCGTCGTCGCCGATGAACCGCCCGCTGGCGTCGAGCTTCAGGGCGCGGCCCACGCGGTAGGCGATGTTGGCCAGATGGCAGAAATCCGCCGCCCAGGCGCCGATTTCGATTTCCGCGTTCAGCCTGGTGTGGTCGCGCGACTTGACGGCTTCGATGAAGTTCCTCATGTGGGCGATCGTGCCCTCGGCGGATGCCTTTTCCTCCGCGATCTTCTCGTATTTGTCGCGCCCGCCGGCGCCGGCGCTGCGGGCGCCGACGAAGTCCGCCATGGCGCTGCGGTAGACCTGGAAGCCGCCCTGGTCCAGCACCATGAATCCCTTGTCGCCAAAAAAGATGTTGCCCACGTAGTTGGCTCCGCGGATCGGCGCCAGCGCCTCCGGCGGCGTCGGGAGGTTGCGCACATCGAACGTCATTTCGCCGTCGTCCCAGACGAAGGCCGCCTGTTGCGTGTTGGGCGTCTCCTGATCGTCCTGCCAGATGAACTTGCCGCCGCTGCCCATCACCACCTTCGGCCAGTCCTTCCGCCCCAGGCCCCACAGCGCGATATCCATCTCGTGCACGCCCTGGTTGCCGATGTCGCCGTTGCCGGTGTCCCAGAACCAGTGCCAGTTGTATTCGAACTTGTTCACGCTGAACGGCTTCATCTGGGCCGGCCCGAGGAACTTGTCCCAGTCGATTCCCGGCGGCACCGGCTGGTCCGGCGTGTGTCCGATCGAGAAGCGGCGGCGGAAGCACAGGCCGCGGGCCATGTACACCTTGCCAATGATGCCTTCGCGCAGCAACGCGATGGCCTTCATCTTGTGCGGCGTGGAGCGGCTCTGCGAGCCCACCTGCACCATGCGCTTGTACTTGCGCGCCGCCTCCACCATCTTGCGGCTCTCGAACATGTTGTGGCTGGCCGGCTTTTCCACGTAGACGTCCTTGCCTGCCTGGCAGGCCCAGATGGTGGCCAGCGCATGCCAGTGGTTCGGCAGCGGCAGGGAGACGGCCTGGATTTCCTTCGACTCGAACATCTGCCGCATGTCGACGTATTCGGCCGGCTTGTAGCCCTTCGCCTTCTCGATCATGGCGATGGCGCGCTCCCGCGCGGCCTGGTTGACGTCGCAAACGGCGGCGATGCGACAGTCTTCGATGGCGTTGTAGAAATCGATATGATTCCGGCCCCGTCCGCCGAGGCCGACGATGCCGATCTGCACGCGGTCGTTGGCGCCAAGAATGGGCATGCGCGCCGTGGCCACGGCCGCGGCGGCGCCGAGAAAAGTGCGTCGTTCTGTCTTCATCGGGTTTCCTGCTCCACTTCTGCCATTCTATTGCGGCCCGGTTCGGATGGCCCCCCGCGGCCCGCAGCGATAGAATACCCCAGAGCCATGTCCAGACGCTTTCTTTCCCTTTTGGCCGCAGCCCTCTCGCTCTCCTCCCTGCCCGCCGCGGCCCAGCCCTCGCAGCCTCCGCTGCCGCCGGAGGAGCGCACGCGCTGGTTCCGCGAGGCCAAGTTCGGCATGTTCATCCACTGGGGCGTGTACTCGGTCATCGGCCGCCACGAGTGGATCCGCCATCAGGCGCAGATCCCCCAGGCCGAGTACGACAAATACGCCCGGCGCTTCAATCCCGTGAAGTTCAACGCCGACGCCTGGGTTACGTTGGCGAAAAACGCCGGCGCCCGCTACATCGTCATCACCTCGAAGCACCACGACGGCTTCAGCATCTACCGCAGCCGCGTGAGCGACTACGACATGGAGATCACGCCCTACCCCGGCGACCCGCTCAGGGATCTCGCCGCGGCCGCCAAACGCCACGGCGTGCGGCTCGGCTTCTATCACTCCATCATGGACTGGCATCACCCCGACTACCGTCCGCGCCGCTCCTGGGAGTATCCGGAAACGTACAAACAGGGAGGCGACAACAACCGCTACATCGACTTCATGAAGGAGCAGCTCCGCGAACTGCTCACCGGCTACGGCGACGTGGCCGTCATCTGGTTCGACGGCGAGTGGGAGCACACGCTGTCCAACGCGAAGCGCGAAGACGAGATCTACGACTTCATCCGCTCGCTCCAGCCGAACACGCTCATCAACGACCGCCTCTACGAGCGCAAGCCCGGCAACCGCGCCGACTTCGGCACGCCGGAGCAGTACGTGCCCGCCACCGGCATCAAGAGCCCCGACGGCAAGCCCGTGCTGTGGGAAGCCTGCATGACGATCAATCAGGACTCCTGGGGCTACAACAAATACGAAACCGTCTTCAAGACCGAGCGCGACCTCATCCGCATGCTGGTCGAGGTGGTCAGCAAGGGCGGCAACCTGCTGCTGAACGTGGGGCCGAAGCCCGACGGCACCATCCAGGACGAGTTCGTCACCAGGCTCAACGCAATCGGCCGCTGGCTGCGCGTCAACGGCGAGGCCATCTATGCGACCACCGCCAGCCCGTTCGAGCGGATGTCCTTCTTCGGGCGCGCCACGGTAAAGGGCCGCACGCTCTACCTCCATGTGTTCCAGTGGCCCGCCGACGGCAAGCTCCGCGTCGCCGGGCTGAAGAACCTCGTCCATAAAGCGCGCCTGCTTGCCGACCCGGCCCGCCCGGTGAAGGCCGTGCGCGACGGCCCGGACGTCGTGCTGGAGTTGAGCGGCGAGGCGCCGGACGAGATCGCCAGCGTGGTCGCGGTCGAGCTGGACGGCGCCCCGGTGACCGAGCCGTTCGCCAACCGCCCGGATGCGAAGGGCGTCATCACGCTCGGGGTGGATTCGTGCGAGATCGAGACGGAATTCGGACAGCGGGCCAAGAAGGAGAACGCTCTCGGCCACGTGTTCCTGACGCAATGGACGCGCGAGCGCGACGTGCCCTACTGGGTGGCGGAGTCGCCGCAGGGCGGCCGCTACGCGGTCGAGATCAGTTACGCCGCGCGCAGCGCCGGGGCCGCCTTCACCGTCGAGGCGGGCGGCGCGAAGCTGCCTGGCAAGGCCGAGGCCACCGGCGGGGATTGGGTCTTCAAGACGCGCCGCCTGGGCGAGATCCAGTTGCCTGCCGGCCGCAGCGAGGTGCGCGTGCGCATTGCGCCCGGCGGCGGGACGATGAACCTGGAGCGCGTGGTGTTGCGGCCGATCGCCTGACGCGGCACGGGAACATTTGCGGCGCCGCCGCCGTAGGCAACAACAGGAGGTGCATGGTGACACGCTGCGGAAGGCGCGCCTTCGTCGCCGCCCTGAGCGTTGCTTTGCTTGCCGGGTGCCGCGTGCCTCCGCGCGGCCCCGCCGGCGAGGCGACCGGGGAAGCCCGCGAGTCCGTCGTCATTGAAAGAGCCAAGGCCGCCGGCGCCGAACGGATCTCGGCCGAGATCCGGATCGGCGCGGGGGAGCTTCGCCTGGCCGGCGGGGCGAAGGATTTTCTTGAGGCGGAGTTCATCTACAACGTGCCGTCGCTCAAGCCCGAGGTCCGCTTCGATGAAAGCGGCTTCCGGCGGCGCCTGACGATCTCGCAAGGGTCGGGACAGCCGCTGGCGGGCAACATCGTCAACCGCTGGCGCATCCGGCTCGGCGGGGACGTGCCGCTGGACCTGGCCGTCCGCTGCGGGGCGGGCGAGAACCGGCTGGATCTTCGCGAGGTGCCGCTGCGCAGTCTCGATCTCGACCTTGGCGTGGGCGAGGTGACGGTGGACCTGCGGCGGCAGTGGGATCATGACGTCGAGGCCCGCATCCAGGGCGGCATCGGGCGCGCCGTGGTTTACGTGCCGCGAACGGGAGTGGAGGCGCGCGCTTCGGGAGGACTGGGCGCGATCGAGGTCTCCGGGCTGCGGCGCGAAGAAGGCCGCTGGGTGAGCGAAGGCATCGGGAAATCGCGCGCCCGCCTCCGCCTCGACGTCAGAGGCGGCATCGGGCAAATCGAGATCCGCGCTGAATGATGAAACGATGCCCCCCCTTGGTAGCTGTTCGTCGCCGATCGGGGGGATTGTGCCGGGGCCCGGAATTGCGGCTTGATGGAATCAGGGTCCGGATTCCATGAACCCCAGGTTGCCGCGCCTTTCCGGCCGCGCCATCGCCGAGCCGGTCACCCAGCGGACCATTCGCCGCGTGCTCGTGGCCGGGTACGCGCTGGTCATTCTCTGTCTGCTTGCGGCCGGGCTGCTGGGTGTTCGCAACCTCGCTTCCATCCGCGCCACCGCCGCCCGGCTGCTCGAGGAACAGGTGCGGATCCAGAACCTCCTCGAAGCTGTCCTCCGCGGCCAGCGCGCCATCAACGCTGTGTTCGCCGATTTCGCCCGGCAGCCGGAGGACATCGACGAGGCGCAGCTGCTCAGCCAGCTGGAAAATTCCGACCGCGAAATCGAACGGATCGCCGAAGAAGCCGCCGGCGAGCCGGAGCAGGCTCTCTGGCAGGAGCTTTACGAGGCCGCTACCCGGTTTTCCGCCGAGGCGCGCAGCATCCTCCAGGAAGAGGCCGCGCAACGGCGCCCGCTGCGACGCCTGATGGCCGCGCACCAGAACGTGCTGTCTCTCGTCGACCGCCTCGTGGAAGCGGAGATGAGCCGGAGCGTGGCTCTCAAGCAGAGGATCGAGGAGTTGTCGATCCGCCTCGCGCAACAATCGGCGATCCTGCTCGGGCTGGGGTTCCTTCTCGCGGTCCTCGGCGCCGCTTACGCCATGCGGTGGACGTTGCGGCTCACCCGCCAGCTCGAGGAGCAGACCAGCGAGCTGAGCCGCGTCTCCTGGCAGTTGCTCGAAAAGCAGGAAACCGTGGCCCGGCGGTTTTCCCACGAGCTGCATGACGAGCTCGGGCAGACGCTGACGGCCATCAAGGCCAACCTGGTGATGCTCGGCTCCGCGCCGGAGCCCCCGCGGGGTCTGGTCGAGGATTCCCTCCAGTTGGTGGATTCGGCGATGGCGTCGGTCCGCGAGATCTCGCAGCTGCTGCGGCCCACCATCCTCGACGACTTCGGCCTTGCGGCGAGCCTGCGCTGGCTGTGCGACCGCTTCCGGCAGCGCGCCCGGATCGAGGTCGACTTCCAGAGCCGCTGCGAGGAGCGGCTGCCGGAGGAGCTGGAGACGCACCTGTTCCGGATCGCCCAGGAGGCGCTGACCAACGCGGCCCGCCACTCGGGGGCGAGCCGGGTGACGGTGACCCTGGACAAGGAGGATTCGCGGGTGCGGCTGCGGATCTCCGACAATGGAAAAGGGATGTCCCCGGATGCCGCCCCGGGGCCCGGCCTCGGCATGGTCGGCATGCGCGCCCGCGCCCGCAGCGCGGGCGGGGAACTCAAGGTGGAGACCGCGCCGGGCAAGGGCCTCTCCATCGAGGCCGTTGTCCCCTGCCTGCCCCGGGCATCCGCAGCCGATGCGCGAAAGGCGTCATGAGCCGCAATACGATCAGGATTCTGCTTGCCGATGATCATTCCATGGTTCGCCAGGGATTCCGGCGGATCCTCGAGACCCAGCCGGACATCGAAATCGTGGGCGAAGCCTCCGACGGCCGCGAGGCCGTCGCCCTGGTCCAGCAGCTGAAGCCCGACGTCGTCGTCATGGACGTGGCCATGCCCGGGCTGAACGGCATTGAAGCCACCCGCCGCATCAGCGAGATCTCGCCCCGGACGCGGGTGCTGGCGCTGTCGATGCACAAGGACGGCGTCTACGTGCGGGAAATCCTGCGCGCCGGCGCGCGCGGCTATCTGCTCAAGGACGCCTTCGACGCCGATCTGATCGCCGCCGTGCGCGCGGTCGCCCGCGGCGAGGGATACATCGCGCCGGCTGTGGCCGACAGCGTGCTGGCCGATTACCGCCAGCAGGTGTCCGACCCCATCGACCTGCTCACGTCCCGGGAGCGCGAGGTCCTCCAGCTCATCGCCGAAGGCAAGACCAACAAGGAAATCGCCGCTCATCTGAACCTGAGCGTTTACACGGTGGACGCCCACCGGGGCCGCATCATGGAAAAGCTCAACCTGCACTCCACCGGCGAGCTGGTGCGGTTCGCGCTGCGCAAAGGGCTGATTGACTGACGGCGGACCCGCGCCCGTTACGCTATCATTCCCAATGGTGCATCCCGAAGCTGCGCAACCGGAAGTTCAGCCGCCGCTGGTTTCCGTCGTCATCCTCAGCCTGAATTGCCGCGAGGCGCTGGAGCGTTGCCTGGATGCAATCGCCCGCAGCCGCGCCTCGGAACGGTTCGAGGTGCTCGTCGTGGATGCCGGCAGCCGCGACGGCTCGGCCGAGGTGGACGCCGAACGGCCGTGGGTGCAGGTGATCCGCATGCCGATGTACTTTGGCAAGACGCGGGCGCGCAACATCGGCACGCGCACGGCCAGGGGCGACTACATACTCTTTCTCGACCCGCGCGTGGAGGTGCGGCCGGATTGCATTGCCAGCCTCGCCGAGGCTCTCGAAGCGCGCGCCGACGCGGCCGCCGCCGTCCCGGCTCTGGAAACGCCTTCCGGCGATCCCGTCCCTTCCGGCTTCCGGCTGCCTGCCCCGGCCGAGCTGCGGCAGGCAAGCCTCAAGCTGGAGCCCCTGCCGCGCCAGCCGCTGTCCGGCGATGCGGTGGAGGCGGCCGAGGACTGGGCGGTGCTGCTCCGCAAGACGTTTCTCGCCGGGATGAATTATCTCAACGAGAAGCGCTTCTCCGAGTACTGGGCGCTGCTCGATGTCTACCGCCAGATCCGCCTGGCGGGCAAGAAGGTGCTCTTCGTGGAGCAGGCGCGCGCCGTCCTGCACCCGGAGCTGCCTCCGGTGGCGGACCGCCGGGAGCTGGTTTCCGATGCCGTCGCCGGGGCGGCGTCCTGGATCGCCCGCTACGAAGGATTCTTTGCGGCGCTGGGGTTCCGCCTCCGCTGCTTCCTGGCCGCGCTGGCGTCGCTCGACCCGGGGCTGGCCTGGTACATCCTGCAAGGACGCCGGCTCGATCCCACCCAGTAAGGCTTGCCCCGGAGCCGCGGCTCGGGCGTTGCCCCGGCCTAAAGTCCGCCTGCCGGGCCGCCGATGAATGACCAGGGACATGACCATGACGGCGCTTGTTTGGATCCTGTTGCCGCTGTTCATCGCGGCCGGCAGCGCGCTGCTGAGCTACTACATCATGCAGGCGCGGCTGGAGGTGGCCGTGGCCAAAGAGCGCGAGAGCCTGGCCGAGGCGCAGGCCATCATCCGCAACCAGGAGAAGCTGATGGAAGAAAAGGTCCGCGCCGCCGAAGAAATCGCCGCCCGCCAGGCCTTCGATCAGCTCCTGGCCGACTTCCGCGTCGAGGAGCGCCACTTCATGCGCGAGAACAAGTCGATGTTCGTCAACCGCAAGTCGCTGGTCATGCAGGAGCGGCTGTACTTCCGCAACATTCCTCTCTCGAATTGGGTCGAGCACGAAATGGTGGTCGAAGAAGGGAGCGACGTCAAGGCATTGGCCGAGCAGGCTTCCATTTTCAATGCGCGCTCGCTGGCTGCTTCGGCTGCTTCCAACGGCAACGGGACTTCGCGGGGCGTGCGCCTGCTGCGTTCCCGCGAAGCCCAGACGGCTTGACAACCCGGCGCCTCTTGCGATGCGTGGGGCTCGACAGAACGCCATCCGGGCCCTTCGTTGCGCTCATTCGCCGTTTTCATGGCCGAACACCACCGCCGGAAAGACTGCCACGCGCGAGATGGCGCAAGTCCACCGGAGTTACACCGGAGGCCGCTCAATTTGACTGCCCGGCGCGCGAGAGGGCGCAAGACCGGCGGCGCAAAACGAGTCGCGTCCAGCCCGTCCGGGGGTGTCCGGATCTCTTGCACTTCTGACGCCCCGGGATGCCTGAAAGCGCGTGGCCGCGGCTGAACCCCTTGCCCGAAATCCCCATGGGCTCTTGCCGCCCGAGCGCCTCCGGGACTGCGGGGAAACAGAACAGAAGGGCCGATCCTCGAGTGATGGCTTGGCCCGTGATTGCCTGACCCGCAAGGCGCCGCGTTCCTTTCCGGCAAGCCTTGGCCTTCCTTCGCCAGCTTTACCCCATGCCCGGAAGATCCGGGTTTGCCCGGTGCCTCCCCGTGTCTCTTGGACGAGTGCAGCTTCTGCGCTCCGTTTGCACAACCTGCGCGCCTGCTTTTTCTGCGGAAACTCGTAACTGTCAGCAAAATGAGCCACGCGAAGCTTGGCCCTTCGAATGCTTCCCGCAAGGCGAGATCGCGGGGGAGACGGAAGAATGAAACAGTTCGCCACACGGATCCTGGCGCCGGCAGTCGTTACCGGAGCGCAACCGCCCCGTTCGTTCCCGTCCGTGGCCCCGGGGCGAAGAGCGCATCGGCGGATGACGCCGGAGGGCCGCCGAACGGGACCAGTCGCGGAACCGGGCCCGGCGGCCGCCGGAGCGGCGGAGACTGCGATCGAACCGGAACCAAGGCCGAGCCTTTCTCCGGCATTGCGGTCTGGTGTGCGCGACGGCAGACGCCGCCACCCGAATCGGGCTCGGATCCCGGCGTGTCACCCCCGCTCTTAAGGAGGAAACCTGCGATGCTCGTTTCGCTTGCGACTGCTCCCGGAGACTCTGCCAAGGCGCGGCTGGCCCGACGCATCCGCACCCTCAGGCTTGTCCGCCACGCCGTGATGCTCTTCTTTTTCGTTTTTCTGTTGCATGTGGCCTGGGAGCATCAAAGCAAAGGCGGCGGCCCGCGGGGGGCGCCGAGCGTCGAGGCGTATTGTCCTTTCGGAGGCGTTGAGAGCCTCTATCAGTTCCTCACGACCGGCGGTTTCGTCCGCCGGATTGAGCCTTCGGCCATGATATTGCTGGTGGCAGTGGTTCTGCTCACGCTGCTTTTCAGCCGTGGCTTTTGCGGCTGGATTTGCCCGTTCGGCAGCTTGCAGGAATGGCTCGGCAAGCTGGGGCGGAAAATTTTCGGTTCGGCATTCAACCGCACGGGGCCTCTGGAGAAGGGGCTGCGCTCTCTGAAGTATGTCGTTCTGGCCCTGATTATCGGCTTTACCTGGCGCCTCGGGGTTTTGGTCTTCCGCGAATACGACCCCTTTCTCGCCTTCTTTCACCTTGGGCGTAACGTCGGGGAAATGCCCTATGCCTACGCGGCTCTGGCCGTCGTCGTGCTGGGCTCGCTGCGCTATGAGCGGTTCTTCTGCCGGTATGCCTGCCCACTCGGGGCTGTCATCGGCATCCTGGGCAAGATCGGGCTGACGAAAATCGCACGATCGGACAAAGGCTGCAAGGGCTGTAATTTGTGTCAAAAGAGTTGCTGGGCCGGCGTGGATATTACGGGCCGCAGCACCGTAAACGACATCGAGTGCAATCACTGTCTGGAGTGCGTGGCCCATTGCCCCAAGCCCGAGGTCTTGCGCCTGCGCGGTCTTCGGATGTCGTTCTCCCCCGGTGTCTATGGCGCCGCGCTGGTGGCCGGACTGATGCTGTTCATCGGCGTCAGCCGGCTGTCGGGCTACTGGCGCACGAAACCGGCGACAGTCTCTCTTCTCAATGCGAAAGGGCAACCCGATCCGGGCCAGATTCGCGGCTGGATGACGCTGGACGAGGTGGGCCGAGGCTACGGCCTGCCCCTCGACGAACTTCGCCGCGCTGCCGGCTTGCCCCCTTCGGTACCTGGCGACGTCGCTCTGAACCGTATTGCGGAGCGTTTCCGGGTCGACTTTGAACCCGAACAGCTTCGCGAAACCGTTGCGGCGCTGCTCGAAAGCCGCAAACGGCCCGGTTCTGTTGCGCCTGCAAAGGCTGACGGGCCGGCTTTGGCCCCCGCGAATTCCGCCCGCCCGGCGCCCGGCGGCGCCCGGCCCGGCGCGCAGCCGGCCAGGGAACCCGCGCATGCCGAGGAGGCGGCATCGCCTTCCGGCCCCGGGGCAAACCGCGATGAGCCGTCCGTTCGCGGGGTCATGACCTTGAACGAAATCAGCCTGAAAGCCGGCGTCCCGGCGGATTGCATTCTCGACCGCCTCGGCATTTCGGGCGTCAATCCGCGCGTGCCCGTGCGGGAGTGGATCCACGAATTCGGAAAAACCATTCAGGACGTGCGCGGCGCCGCGAGCGCTTGCAGGGGCCCTGCGCAGTGAGCGCGGGCGGCGCCGGGCGCGCGCGGCCGCGCCGCTGCGCCCGGCCCTTGCGCCACGCGCGCTATGCTGGCGCATGGAGCCATGGACCCGGACGCAAAGGAGCGCCTTGCGGTTGTCCTCATCGAGTCCCGCAACCCGCTCAACATCGGCGCCGCCGCCCGCGCCATGAGCAACTTCGGCTTTTTCGACCTGCGGCTGGTCTGCCCTTACGAGGTCGCTTTCCAGGAGGCGGTCAGCGCCGTCGGCGCATCGGAGATCCTCAGGAACGCCCGCGTCTTCGACAGTCTGGCCGACGCCGTCGCCGATTGCTCTCTCGTCGTCGGCGCCACGGGGCTGGGCCACCGCGTCTTCGAGCATCCGCTGCACCGGCTGGAACGCGCCGGCCGCCTTCTGCGCCGCCACCTCCGTTCGGCCCGCGCCGCCATTCTGTTCGGCAGCGAAAAATTCGGCCTTTCCAACGCCGACATTTCGCGCTGCCACTGGCTGCTGCACATTCCCACGCGCGCCGAGCATGACTCGATGAACCTCGGCCAGGCGGTGGCCGTAACCCTGTACGAGCTGCACCGCTCGCCGGCGGCGGCGCGCCGCCTGCCCGGCGCCGCCTCCCTCGCCACCGAGGCCGAAATCGAACGCCTGGCCGGCCTCGCCGAACAGGTGCTGTCGCTGTGCGGCTACTCCGATTTCGAACGCGAGAAATCGGCGCGCAACAAGACGCTCCGCCTGCTGCACCGCCTGCGCCTGAACTCGCGCGACGCAGCCATCCTTTCCGGCATGTTGCGCCAGGTCCTGTGGAAGCTGAGCCGGCCGGACAACGGATGATATTCTGACAATTGCGATGTCGAAGGTGGAATTGCGATTCGAGTTCGTCAAGCCTTTCGAGGACGCCTGGGCCGAGCCGATCGCCCGCCTCCACGGCGTCTACGGCTTCCAGTCCGTCCGCCTGACGCCGAACCTCGACGGCCTCGTGGTCGTCTATGACGCCTCCCGGCTGACCCCGGAAGACGTCGAACACCATCTCCACATGGCAGGCCTGCCGGTGCGGCGCGCCGTGGCCGCCGCCTCATCCCGATGAGCGTCGCCTTCAACGTGTTCTCTTTCAGCGCGGGCTGGCACCCGGGCTGGCGTTTTCTGCTGATTCTCGCCGCCGGCGCCGCCGCTCTGGCGCTCGTCGTCTACGTCGGCCTGCGCGCGCTTCACAAGATCGCCAGCCGCACCAGCACCACGCTGGACGACGAACTTCTCCACGCCCTGCGCTGGCCCGCCCAGTGGACCGCCCTTGCCATCGCGCTTCTTGTCGCCCTCAAGGACGTAGAAGAGCGCTACCTGCCGCGCGCCGTCGAGCACCGCCTCACCGTGCTCGCCGCCGCCCTCATTATCCTGCCCCTGACGGTCGGCCTCTCGCGCGCCTCCATCATCCTGCTGCGATACGCGCTGTCGCGCAGCGCCACCGGCTGGCACGTCACCACCCTTACGGCTGCCACCATCCGGATCCTCTGGGCGATTCCGGGCCTGCTGGTTCTTCTCAACCTGCTCAACATTTCCCTGGCTCCCGCCCTGACCGCCCTCGGCGTCGGCGGCATCGCCGTCAGCCTTGCGCTAAAGGACACCCTGGCCAATCTTTTCTCCGGCTTTTACATCTCCATGGCCGGCAACATCCACAAGGGCGATTACATCAAGCTCGACTCCGGCCAGGAGGGCTTCGTCGAAGACGTCACCTGGCGCATCACCACCCTGCGCACCCTTCAGAACAATCTCGTCGTCATCCCCAACTCGAAGCTCAGCGAGGCGCTCGTCACCAACTACTCTTTCCCCGAGTCCCGCATGGCCCTGCCGATCCCTCTCTCGGTGAGCTACGGCGAGGACGTCGACCGCGTCGAGCGCGCGGTTCTTGAAGAGGTGCAGGCAGCCGCGGACATCGAAGGGCTGCTGCTCGAACCGCCCCCTGTCGTCCGCTTCAATCCCGGCTTCGGCGACTCCTCGCTCAACCTCACCCTCATCGTCCACGTCTCGGACTTCACCGCGCAGTTTGCGGTTCAGGACGTGCTGCGCCGGCGCATCCTCGCCCGCTTCCGCCGCGAGGGGATCCAGATCCCGTTCCCCGTTCGCACGCTCGACCTGCCGCCCGGCTCGCTGAAGCGCGCCCTCGAGGGCGGCGCGGGCCCCGGCGCGCCGGTTTGACAGCGCCTCGACGCGCTCCCTATACTGAAATTTCGCCCGCTGTGCGGGGAAAGCTCTTTCTGTGCCCGTCGATCGCGCACTGGCGCCGGGCATCTGATTCAGGATTGACCCATGCCAAAGAGAACGTTTCAGCCGAACAATCGCCGGCGCGCGAAAACGCACGGCTTCCGCGCCCGGATGAAGACCAAAACGGGGCGCGCCGTGCTGGCGCGGCGGCGGGCGCGCGGCCGCTGGAAGCTCACCGTCAGTGACGAACGGGCCGTCCGCTACGCCAAGCGGAAGTAGCGCGGGCGGCCGCGGGCGCGAGCGCTTTCCGCGGTCGAAGCGTCTGACCCGGTCCGCCGAATTCCGGCAGGTGTATGAACGAGGCACCCGCGTGGTGAGCCCCTACTTCGTGGCTTTCTGCTGGCAAAGCGGCAGCGGCGAGGCCCGCATCGGCTTCACCGCCCCGCGCTCGCTCGGCAAGGCTGTCTACCGCAACCGCATGCGCCGCCGCGTTCGCGAAACCATCCGCCGCCGCCTCTGGCGCATCGCCCCGGGCTGGTGGATCGTCTTCAATATCCGCAAAGCCAGCCTCGATGCCCCCCAGGCCGAGCTCGACGCCGCCGTCGAAAGGGTGGTCTCGCTATGCGCGGCCTGATTGTTCTGTTGATCGGTGCCTGGCAGCGCCTGGTTTCTCCATGGATGCCCCCCGCTTGCCGCTTCCACCCCACATGCAGCGAGTATACGCGGCAAGCCGTGCTGCGCTACGGCGCGGCCCGCGGCCTCTGGATGGGACTGAAGCGGCTGGCCCGCTGCCAGCCGCTGTGCCCCGGCGGTTTTGATCCGGTGAAATAGGAGTACGGATGGGAGAACCATTGAACGGCAAGAAAGCCCCCGGCGGCGGGAAAGAATTGAGCATGGAGACGCGGCTCCTGCTCGCCTTCGGCCTCATGGGCCTGGTGCTGTTCGCCACGCAGTATTTCATGCCCAGGCCCGCTCCGCCGCCCGCAGGCAAGAAGGCCGCGGCCGCGCCCGCCGCCGCGCCGCAGGCCGCTACCGCGCCGGAGTCTGCCGCCCCGCCGCAGCCTGCCCCGCCCGCAAAGGCGAAAGCTGCTGCCGCCAAGCCTGCCGCCGAGGCGGCCCCCGCCCGCATGGTCGCCGGGAAGGACGAGATTCACATCC
>Ga0209162_1000425_pt1 | contig 46873 bp, 36 predicted proteins | sample YNPNPMetaG_FD_187121 | JGI IMG/M metagenome (GOLD analysis project Ga0209162, IMG submission 187121) | Anoxygenic and chlorotrophic microbial mat microbial communities from Yellowstone National Park, USA - YNP NP MetaG (SPAdes) (version 2) ...
GCCTTTTCCCTCCGCTTGACCTCTTCCCTTACCTGTGTGACCATTTCCCTTGAAGCGTGCTCGTCACGTTTCGCCATAGCCTTCCTCCTCTCTCTTGTTACCTCAGGAGGAAGGCTATTTGATTGCTCTGGTTCCTGTCCAGAGCTACCGAGACACAAATTCTTTTACACTACCTATTGACATTCTTGGTTGCATAAGTACAATAAAAAATCGGTAATGTGCTGGTTTGAAGAAAGGGGGACGTAGATGGCTGAAAAGATTGCCGTAGATCCGGAGCGAATGGAAGCTGTTGCTGGTAAGTTCCAGCAAGAGGCAGAAACCATCAGGAGCCTCATCCAGGCATGTCGAGGAAAGATAGATGCCTTGGGAGGCTATTGGGAAGGTGCAGCGGAGAGCAAATTCATGGGCCAATATTCCTCGGCAGAGGCGCAGCTTCAGAAGGTTCCTGAGCTGTTGACGAACGTGCAGAACGAGTTGAAAGCCATCGCATCCCGCTTCCGTGCGGCCGACAACGCCTAAGTTACAACTTCGACCTGAGATGTCGTAACGTTTTTGATCAAAAAGGAGGCAAAGGGAAATGATAAGGGTCAACATAGCAGAGACCCGTGAAGCGGCCAACTTCTTCAGGACCAAGGCCGGAGAGATTGAGCAATCCAAGGCAAGGTTGAACAGCGAGCTCCAGGGCCTGTATGCTGATTGGGAAGGGATGTCCGAACAGACCTTCATGCAGGACTACCAGCAGGCTGAGCAGATCATGGTACAGACCAAGACGGTCCTCGAGGAGATCGCTAAGGCGCTCGACACCATCGCCAACAACTTCGAGGCGGCCGACACCGCTCACTGATTTTCACGACCGACCGCCTTCCTGGACTCCAGGATCCAGGAAGGCGGTAGGAAGCTCCGCTCATTCGGCTAACTTCTGCGTGTCGGTGGACGGAAAAAGGGAAGGACTGCAACTATGCCGATAGCCGTCGACCCCAACGAGCTTCGCAACCTTGCACATGCTTTATCGAGGGAGAGCGCCTCCATAAATGAGATCGCAGGCAAAGTCAACAGGATCGTTTCTTCTCTTGACTGGGAAGTGCGCGCAAAAGCCAATATAGAAAGCTCCCTGGGGAAATTCTTCTCCAGCGCACAGGCAACTATCAACGACGCTAGTGAGCTTGCGGCATTCCTAGAGCGCAAGGCAAACGCTTTCTCTGAAGCCGACAACAGAGATTATTTTGCAAAGCACGGCCTTCCAGGTACTCATTTTTATGATGGTGAAAGTTATCCAGGATTTGAATATCCATGGTATGTTAAAGTTGCTGGTGTAGCGAAGTGGGCATGGTTGGGTACTGAAATAGCATGGACATATAAGATATTATCCCCCGCGATGAAATGGTCAGGAACACTTACTAAAGAAACAATGAAAGGTATTGTTAAGGACTTAATGGCTAACTCTACATTAAGCAAAGTGGCCCCATGGGTTTCTGTGGCTTTGGAGGCTCCTAACCTCTATCACAGAATACATCGAGATTGGAACCAATATCAAGACCCATATATAAAAACTTCAGCAATTGGAATTGATGTAGCAGAGAGCACTGTCACGGTTGCTGCGGGGCTAGGCTTAGCAAAATTAGGAGCGGCGATTGGGACCTCTATTTGCCCTGGACCCGGCACCGTGATTGGTGCTGGAGTTGGTTGTTTTCTTGGAATAGGCGCAGGGTATTTGGTAAATAGATTTGACGTGAGTGGATACAAAGACAAAGCTATTAACTGGTCCTCAGAAAGAATCAGGAGCTTCTGTGAGAGACTTTGGTAACCAGGCGGGCCTGGAGGAATTGATGGAGGAGGCGGAGGGGGGTCATGGTGAAGTTCATGGCTATAAGTGAAAATAAGGAGTCAGCATGGGAGAAAAAGTCATTTCTCTGAGCGTCGACGAAATGGGTATGTCTTTCATCCTCATCAATGAGGACGAAGTGGCAAAGCGGTATCTTGTTTCTTCGCTGGGAGCCGTAGACGAGGCGGAAGTGAGGGGCAGGCTGTTCGCGGCACACGATACGCTTGTTGCGCGCGAGTTCGCGATCTGGTCCGAAAAGGAACAGCGCGTTGTTCTGATAAAAGAGCTTGAGTCAATTATAGCCGCCATGGCTAAGCCTAGGATGACCATCCTTGCAACAGCGGTAATAGGGGATACGGGAAGCACTTTTGCGTACCACTTCAAGGATGAGCTTATTGCCGAGGTTAAAGACAAGGGAATAGCAGGCCAGGATCTCCGCTCTCTTGACGACCCCGAAGAGGTGGTTTCAAGGATCTCATCCTTGATGGATTATCCGGCTAAGCCGGCTGTTGAGGAATACCGGGCTACCGTAAGCTATGAACAGATCAGCGAAGCGCGAAGGTTGGCTGGAACGGACCCCGATGCAGTAGCCGGTTTCTTCAAGAGCATTGGTGTTGACGAAAAAACCGCCGAGGTGCTTACCTCCGATTTCCTGCGCGAGGAGATGCACGGCTCGATACTTAGACTAGATTATGATGGAGAAACCGCCAGGGGTGACAGGGGCTTGCTGATCCTCAAATCCCCGGACCGCGGTTGGGTATTCAAGTTGTTCGGAGATGAGAACAACCCCATGCTGGATTGCTTCACTACATCTAAGGAGGGCCTCGACAAGGAGTTGAGGGATCTTCTAAGCTGATAGCGCTGGTGGTGCAGATGGACAATGGGGTAGCCTGGATAGAGTTCGGATTATCCGCCCCTGATCTGGTCTTCCTGACCGGACTATATGGCGGCAGCCATCTCTTCGGCGTCCCCGATCCTTTTAAAGGGAAATCAGATAGCGAGATCCGGGCAGCGATGGAAGAAGTCAGCAGTTCACTTGAAGCAAGAGGCGTCATATCGATAAACGATGGCGCTGTGACATTGACGGATCCCGACCTCGAGGTGGCGATCGCGGCTTTGGCGTGGCCCGATTGTACGATAGTCGTGAGTGTAAACAAGAACGGTAGAATCTCATCAAAGTTCTTTCATACATCAAAATACTTCTCGGTATGGCATGCCTCCCATGAGGATGGCCAAGAAATAGTGCTTAACCTTTCAAGGAGTATCACCCAGACCGCCCTGGAGATTTTTTCATCCCTGGAGTTGCCCGGATCTGACGTCATCACCGAGGGTGAGGCTTTTTCCTGCACCGCTGAGGAGCTCTCTTCCATGCTGGAGGGGCAGAGGTTGGATGTGCCGTCTTCTTCCGAAAAGGCCTTCTCAGAGTTTTTGCAGGGGACCCCGTCCATCGCCGTCCTATCTTGTTTTGACAGGCGTGGCGGTTATGGCAAATCAAGCGGCATCGTTTTCCTCTGCAACGACAAAGGTCTGTGGGAAATCACGCCTGGATCATCCCCAACAGCTTCAGATGTTATCGTAAAACCGTCCGGCAGCATATCCGCTAAGAGCAGCGTGAGGCGTATCGTGTGGGATTTCCTCCCAGAGCTGGCCATGAGGATGTTTTAAGAGGAGTGACTAATGGCTTTAAGGATCAATCCCCAGCAGGTTAGGGAGGCAGCAAATAGCGTACGGTCGGCAGGGGGCGAGTTGCGAGGCGTCATTAGCCGTATCGACTCGGCTTCAAACAGCGTCACTTCTCACTGGGAGGGCGTGAGCAAGAACCGGTATATGGGAGAGTACCATGATCTCCGCAACAGGATAGCTTTACTAGAGAGCATGCTGCTACAGATATCGAGCGCTTTAAGCAATGCAGCAGTGAGGTTTGCCGAGGCCGACCGGCAGAACATCGGCTGACCACACCATGGCCGACAAGATCTCCGTTGACCCTGATCACTTGGAATATGTCGCGTTCCGGTTCGGCGTGGAGGCTGAGATCCTGCGAACCATCATAGCTGAATCGAGAAACCGCTTAAGAGTGCTGGAAGCATCCTGGGAAGGCCAAGTAGAAGCCGATTTCATGAGCAAGTATGAGCTTGCTGAGGCTTCACTTAGAAAGGTGCCGGAGATTCTTGATATTATCAAGGCAAACTTGAAATCGACGGCTTCGCGTTTTCGAGCTGCGGATATAACATAAAAGCCACTGGAAGTCTTTGCTGGCAAAAGGCCAAAAAAAGGTTCCCTCACGAATGCTGCTCAGCATCGGTTAATTCCCCTCTAGCGATGAAAAAAGGATGGGAAGAAAGGTAAAGAAATGTAGAGGAGGGGAAGGCAGTCCGACAGCGTTGGGTGTTCACAGAAAATTAACATCTGCTTTGTGGCTACTTAATATCTCTTCGCCATGATGTGGATGAGGAGGTGATGGAAAATGGGGAAAACGACGGTTCGCGTGATGCTGGCGGTGCTGGTCGCGGCGCTCCTTGCGGGGTTGGCGCTACCCTCCGCCCTGGCCGCCGGAGAGGAAGAAAGGGGTGGCAGGGAGGGGCTGCCGCCGGAGCTTGAGGAGTACCAGGAGAGGGTGCAGGAGGCCCTGGAGTCCCTGCGGGAGCCGCTGGAGAGGGTGCGGGAGCTGGCGGAGCAGCTCAAGCAGGGGCGCCAGGAGCTGGCCTCCGCCATCCGCGGGAAGGGGCGTGAGGCGTGGCAGGCCTTCGCCTCGGAACTGCGGGACCTTTTGCAGGAGACCCGGACGGTCACCAGGCAGCTCAGGCAGGTAGCCTCGGGGACCAGGAACTACCGCTCCCTGAAGCTGAGGTTGCTACGGGCGGTGCGTTCCGGAGATACCCAGAGAGCGGAAGAGATCATCGAGAACGCCCTGGGGAGGGTGGATGAGGCCAAGGAGAGACTGGAGTCGCTGGCCTCCCGGCTGGAGGATCTGCTGGGCCGGCAGGCGGAACTGCTGGAGAGGATCAACGCCTGGTCCCCTCCCCAGCAGGAGGGGGAGGGCGGCGGCGGAGATAGCGCCTGACCGCCCCTTCCCATCTTGGCCCATCTTCGCGGGAGGCAAATACCAGGGCAAGCCGGGAGGTGACGGGGGATGGGAAAGACGATCGCTTGGGTAAGGCGCAACCCTTGGGACCTCGCGGCTTGCCTGCTGTTCCTGCTGCTGGCGGCGCTCATCCTGGCCAACCTGTCCATGTTCCCCATCTTCTTGGACATGCCCTACCACCTGGCCGCCACCCGGGGGTTCATGGAATCGGGAGGGGTGGTCACCTGGGACTGGTGGGAGTTCGCTCCCGCGGGCAGGCCCCACATCTATCCTCCCCTGCTGCACGTTTTGATGAGCATACCCCTGGGGCTGGGCGTATCGGAAGAGGTCGTGGGCACCTTTTTCAGCCTGATCATGTTCCCACTGATAATGCTGTCGATGTGGTGGATGGTGCGCCGCCTCTTCGGCTCGCGGCAGGCCTTCTATTCGTCCGCGCTCCTGCTGGTCCCGTACGCCTTTTTCCGCCAGTCCGCCGTCACCACCGCCGCCTCCCTGGTGCTGGCTTTGACGCCGCTGATATTCCTGGGGTTGGAGCGGAGGCGCTGGGTCACCCCGGCGGTGCTCCTGGCGGCCTGCCTGTACACCCATCTGGTGCTGGGGCACCTGGTGGCCCTGGCCTTGTTCATCTACCTGCTGCACCGCCGGGAGATGTGGCGCGGCATCCTCAAGGTGCTGGCGGCGGCTTACATCCTATACATCCCCTGGGGACTTAACGTCGCCCTGCACCTCTCCAGCTTCTCCGTCTCGGAGGCGGGGGGCGGGGCTGCCTCCGTTCACCTGCTGATATGGATGGCCGCCCTGGCCGCCCTGCCCCTGTGCTACATCAGGAAGGGGCGCCACTACATCCTGTCATCCTATTTCCTCAGCATGGTGCCCATCGTCTTCTTCTATCCCAACCGGTTCTGGGACGGGCACGCCCTCCTTCCCCTGGCCATGCTGGGCGGGCTCTTCCTGGATGCCCTGCACGAGGGCCTGTCCCGCCTCTTCGCAACCTTGCCGGATACGGGAAAGCGGGCCGGAGGGGCGGTGGCGGCCTGCATCGTGGGTCTGATATCCCTGGTCTTGCTGCTGGTGGACCCGGTGATGACCTGGGGAGGAAAGGCCCCGGCTGGCGCGGGGCCTAAGAACCTACCCAACACCAACCCCCCCGCCATGGATTATCTGCCTCCCGGCATGCCCGGAGGACCCGCTGGACCTACTCTTCCCGGGGCATCGGCTCCATTCATGGAGGGAGATTATGCGGAGCATCTATATATACCTCAACTTTATGTTGATACATATACGGCGCAGCCGGTCGCGTTTACCGAACTCGAGGAGCTGCAGGCATCGACTCCGCCGCCCCCCCGCCCGCAGCAGCCGGAGAAAGGTAATAGCCCCTACAGCCAGGGGAAAGAGCGCCAGGGCAGCGTACCCACGGCTCCGGGACGCCCTCCCAATGCGCCCGCCGTCCCCCCAGCTCCCCCCGGTGCCAAAAGCAGGTCTGGTGATATAAACCTAAACTTTAGATATACAACTTTGATGGAACTCGCGGTGGGAGATGATAGCGGGAAGAACGAGGGTCCGGGCAACGGGGTGATGTTCAGCCAGGAGAACCTGGAGCTTTGCCGGATCATCGAGGAGAACTCCGATGAGGGAGACATGGTCTTCGTGGGCGAGGCGCGCCTGGCCGACCTGGTCTTCGCCATGACTGGGAGGCCGGTGAGCAGCGGGATGTTCCGGGAGGTATCTCCGGAGGAGGCCACGGACCCGCGGGAGGCGGCCATAGTCGTCGCGCAGAATCGCGGCGGGGCGCCGAGAATGCCGCAGGGTATGCCGCAGCAGGAGCGCCAGGCTGCTGCCCAGCAGGCGGCGGGGGAACTGCTGGCCACGGCGGGGCCGTATTCCGTTTATCTCAACCAGCGATCGGAAACAAAGGTCCTGCCCGCCTCCCCCGCCTTTCCTCTGTGGGCGGCTTACCTGGTCCTGGCCCTGGCCGGCCTGCTGATGGCCCTGGACCGCTTCCTCTATCTCAAGGGAAGGAACGGGAGCGGGGATCCGGCGGAACCCGGCGGGCCGGTCCCGGAGGGTCTTTCTCCCGGCGAGGACGGTGCATCCTCCTTCCTGGTGGCGGTCCCCTGTCTTAACGAGGAAGGCAATATCGGGCGGGTTGTGCGCGAAGTGCGTAAGGCCGCCCCGGAGGCGCGGATCCTGGTGGTGGATGACGGATCGCGGGACCGCACGGCAGAGGAGGCGGCCGGAGCGGGGGCGGTGGTGGTGCGCAACCGCCGCAACCTGGGAGTGGGAAGGAGTCTGCAGAGGGCCTTCCGCCTCGCCTTGAGCTCCGGCCACGCCTGGATGGTGCGGCTGGACGGCGACGGCCAGCACGACCCCTCCTTCCTCACGGACCTGCTGCGTCCCCTGCGGGAAGGGGAGGCGGACGCGGTGGTGGGCTCGCGATATGCGGGGAAAAGCCGGGGCCCGGACCTTTCCACCACCTCGCTGCGCCGGGGTTCGCGCCGCCTCTTCGCCTTGGTGGTACGGCTCTATGCGGGACGCAGCTTCAGCGACCCTAACTCGGGTATGTGGGCCTTCAACCGTCGGGCCATGCGCTTCCTGGCGGGGATAGACCTCATGGACTACCCGGAGGGGGACATGCTCATCAAGCTTCAGAGGGCGGGTCTCCGAGTGGCGGAGGTGCCGGTGCGCATGCGGCCCCGCTGCACTGGGAGGAGCTCGCTTAATCTCCGCCGGGGTCTGGCCTACCTTATGGAGATTGGGCTAGGCCCCTTGTTCGACATGAACGGCCGGTGGAGCGCGGGGACCCGAGCAGGATTGGAAACGCCCGCATGACATCCCTTTTTCGGAAATACGATCCGTCCTTGGGGTGCTGAGGCAGCTGCGTCCGCATATCTCCGAGCGACCGGATCTCGACGAAGCGAACCGACCCTGCGCCTTTGATCGGTTTTCATGATGTTACTTGCCCGTATAGTAAAAGCGGTGGAAGAATGGAGGGGACATCAGGCCGGCGCAAAGGCAGATGTTGATGGTGGATCCGTTGCCGGAGCAGGAGGTGGAGATGGCTATCGCATATGGCACCGAGGAATACGAGAAGGCCTACCAGGAGGAGCTGGAGAAGCGGCTGGCCAGCGAGAAACAGCCCTACCTCTACTTCTCCCCCGAGTGGGTGCACCTCTACGAGAAGGCGGTGCAGGCCGACCAGCAGTACAAGGAGGCGGCTAAGGACTGGGAAGGTAGCGTGGCCCTGCACGTGGAGAAGGCCCCCCAGTACGGCGTCGACGTGGACATCTACCTGCTGATGGACCTGTGGCACGGCGAATGCCGTTCCATGCGCATCGTCCCCCCCGAGGCGGGCGAGGCGGCCGACTATGTGATCACCGGGAGCATGGACCAGTGGTGCAAGGTGGGGCGCCGGGAGCTGGACGTGGTCAAGGGGATGATGCAGGGCAAGCTGCGCCTCAAGGGCGATCTCCCCACCATCGTGCGGGCGGTGAAGGCCTCCCTGCGCCTGGTGGAGCTGAGCGGCGAGGTGGGAGGGAGGTACCCGGACGAGATGACCCCGGAGGAGATAGAGCACACCCGCTCCTGGATCAACGAGTTAGCCGCGAAGTTCGGCCTTTGAGGCGGAACCCGGGGCGGGCAAAGCATCCCTCTCGGCCATGCGGCGTCACCTTCTACCCAGGCGTGGCCTCTCCTGGTACTTCAGCGGCCGGTACTTCTCTGCATTGGGGGATTAAAAGCCCTGTTCCTCCTCACCCCGTTGAGGTCCCAGAGGAGCTCGATCAGCTCCACGCGTTCCCGCCAATCCGGATTATCCAGAAGCCCCCTCCCTCCCCGCGCCTCCCCTTGCGGCGAGAGGTAAGCCACCGCTTGGGTGCGGAGGGGACAGCCCCCGCTCTTCGAGTCACCCTCCGGAAGGCCGAACCTCTCGTCCGCGAGGTCCAGGAAAGCGTCCGCCGCTGCCGGGTCGAACTGCGATCCCCGGCTGCGCATGATCTCCCGCAGGACGTCGTCCAGGGAGCAGGGAGGGCGCCAGGGGCGTGGGCTGAGCATGGCGGTGAAGGCGTCGGCCACCGCGATGACCCTGGCTCCCAGAGGTATGGCTTTGCCCTCGAGACCGTCGGGATAGCCCTGCCCGTTCCACCACTCGTGGTGGTGGCGAATCATCGGGAGGATGCGCCGGTCCTCCACCACCGAGGCCAGCGCCCTCTCCCCTTCCAGGGGATGGCGCCGGATGGACTCGCGCACCCGTTCGGTGGGCTCCCCCCCGTCCAGGCGCGCCGAATCCTCCATCCACAGCATGCCCAGGTCCATGAGCCCGGCCGCTGTGGCCACCAGCCCGGCCTCCTCTCCGCTCAGCCCCAGCCGGGAGGAGATGAGCGAGGCATAGAGGGAGACCCACCCCCAGTGGCCGCTCATCTCAGGAAAACGCTCCTCCAGGAGGGCGTGGAGGAGTTCCGGCCGCCTGACCATGGCGGCGACCTCCTCGCGCGCCGGCAAGACATTGGCCCTCGTCGAATTGAAGGTCATCTCCTCACCTCCCGGCAGCGCACCGGCTTGACCATCCTTTCACTGCTCGAATGGAAAGGAGCTGTTTCTGCCCCCGACCTACGCTCCCTCTCGCTGTTCGGTTTCGGAAGGGGACCGCGGATCGGCCATCGCGCAAAAGGGCCAGATGGGTTCGACGGAAGTATGAAGCAGATGGGATCCCCTCACCAGCGGCTCCTGGGAGAAGGAAAGACTGGCTCAGTATCCCAGACGGGCCAGCTCCCCGTCTATCCAGTCCTCCACCTCGTCCTGGTAGCCCAGGAACTTCTCGAAGAGGGATTGGTCCAGCAGCACCTGCCAATGAGGCAGGGCCCAGCGCGCCAGGGTGGCCTTGCCCTTCACCCGCAGCCTGCGGGTGAGTACCAACCTGATGGGGTCCACCCGCTTGAGCACGCCGTCTCGGTAGGCCTCTCGGGAGACGATGGTGAAGACCACCGGGCAGCTGCTGTCCAGCCCGAGCCGGTGGGAGAACCCGTCGCGATGGAAGGTCAGGGTGCTGCGGTAGACCCCCTCGATGACCAGCCCCACCTCGCGTCCGTCGAAGTCCTGCATGATGCGGGCGATGCGGTGGTCCTCCAGGAAATAAGGGGTGGCGAAGGCGAAGAGGTCCTTCTGCACCTGGAAGAGAAGGTCGGGCGGCGCCTGCATGATGAAGCGGTCAACTCGCCCGGCCACGTCGGCCCGGTGGAAATCCGGGTAGAAATTGAGCACGTTCCAGATCTGCTTGATTACCTCCAGGGGCGAGGGCAAGAACTTCCTCCTTTCCCCAACGCTCCGTCCGGGACCGCTTCCCCCGGTGATCCTACCGCCGCGGATTAGTCAGCCGGCGCTTCCCTTCCCGGGTCCGGGGGCGATCTGCGCGGGCCAAGGGGATGATAACACAGGAGCCGCTCCTCAAGAGTTTACCCTCGATTTTTCAAGTTGTAAAATCGAGGCATGCGGGGAGCGGCGCGGGAAGCCCTGGCCGTTGAGGCCAGGGGGCTGGTGATGGAGTACCCGCGGCGCCTTCGGAGGGGCGCCGCTGGATACCCCCTGCCCGGCCGGCGGCGCCCGACGGTGCGGGCGCTGGATAGGGTGGACCTCCGGCTGGATCCCGGTGAGACCCTCTCCCTGCTGGGGACCAACGGAGCGGGCAAGACCACCCTCATCAAGCTGGCGGCCAACCTGCTCCTGCCCACCGCTGGGGAGCTCCGGGTATGCGGTCTGGACTGCCGCAGCCAGGGAAGAAAGATCCGGAGGCGGGTGGGACTGGCCACGGCGGACGAACGCAGTTTCTACTGGCGGCTGAGTCCCCGCCGCAACCTGGAGTTCTTCGCCTCCCTGCGGGGGATGGGCCGCCGGGAGACGGCGAGTCGGCTGGATGAGCTGGGGGAGCAGCTGGGCCTGGAGGGATTCCTGGACGTACCCTTCAGCGACCTCTCCAGCGGGATGCGCCAGCGGGTGGCCCTGGCCCGGGCCCTGCTGCACCGGCCACAGCTGCTCTTGCTGGACGAGCCCACCCACTCCCTCAGCCCCGAGGCGGTGCTGGAGGTGGACGGGCTTATCGCCGCCAGGCGGGAGGAGGGCTGCGCGGTCTTGTTGGCCACCCAGTCGCCCGCGGAGGCCTGCCGGCTGGGCGACCGCCTCTGCGTGATGCACGGGGGGCGCATCCTCTTCTGCGGTGGTCTGGAGGGCCTGCGGGACGAGGCGCGGAGGATGGGGGTGCCGGAAGGGCTGCCCCCCGAGGAGCTTTTCGCCGCCTACCTGGAGGCGGTGGCGGGATGAGCGCCAGGGAAGGGGCCGGGAGGGCCTGGTCTTTTCTGCGGCGCGACCTGCTAATCGAGGCCAGCTACCGTTTCAACCTCCTGCTCTCGCTGCTCTCCGTCTTCCTTGCCGCCGCGGTCTTCCACTTCCTGGGGAAGATAGTCGACCCCTCGGTGGTCAGGGGGGCGGGCCCCGATTATTTCTCCTTCGCCATCGTGGGCATCGCCTTCTCCTCGTTCCTGCGCACCGGCCTCTTCTCTTTCTCCAACGCCCTGCGCGAGGAGCAGATGATGGGCACGCTGGAGGCCATGCTGGCGACCCCGGTCAGCGGAGCCGAGGTGGTGCTCTACGGCTCGCTGTGGCGCTTTGCCTTCGCCACGATCACCGCGGCCTCCTACCTTGCGGTGGGGGCACTTTTCTTCGGGCTCTCCCTGGGCCGCGCCGACTGGCCCGCCGCCCTGCTCCTGCTGCTCCTCACCCTGCTGTCTTATTGCTCTCTGGGCATCCTGGCCGCGTGCTTCATCATGGTCTTCAAGCGGGGGGATCCGGTCAACTGGCTGGTGGGCAACCTCTCCACCCTGCTGGCGGGGGTCTATTATCCCCTGGAGGTGATGCCCGGATGGCTGCAGGCGCTGGGAAAGGTCATCCCCCTGACCTGGTCGCTCCGGGGGCTGCGCCGCGCCCTGTTGGAGGGCTGCGGCGTCGGTGAGCTGGGCACGGAGATTGCGGCGCTGGCCGGCATCTCCGCGGTCCTCCTACCCCTGAGCCTGGCCCTCTTCGCCCTGGCCCTGAGGCACGCCAAACGGACCGGCAGCCTAGTCAAGTATTGAAAACAAGAGGACGCGGCAGGCGCGTTTTTGCAAGCGGAAGCCGGCGAAGAAAGGGCCGGCGGCCTGCCGGGCCGCCGGCCTTAACCCTCTCCGATGTTTCAGGGAGATGGTTCAGGACCATTCCCTGGCTATGACCTGCATGGCCACGCGGTTGCTGGGAGCGTCTCCCCGGGCCACGTTGACCCCCACTCCCTCGCCCACCACCTCGGCTATCTCCGCCACGTCCCCGTGGGTGAATCCAGGGCAGAGGACGAAGGATTGCACGCCTTCCTCCTTCACCAGCCGCCTGCAGGCCTCCACCGCCTGGGCCTGGTCGCGCACCACCGCCACGTGCAGGCGGTACTTGGGCGTCTCGATCAGGCAGCGGTGCTCCTCCGGGTCGGCATCCGGCGCATGGGCCACGAAAGCGGTGACGAATGCCAATCCTCTCACCTCCCCTCCTTATCCTATTGCGCTACGGCGGATGTGTTTCTGATAGGTCTCACCGCCGTTCGGATGGTCGTTCCGCGGTTTGCTTTCCCCGGAGACTCACATGCAGAAGCGGCAGCCTTGGGGGAAGCGGTTGCCCAGCCAGGTCAGGGGCTCCCGGCCCTCCTTGTCCCTCTCCATCCAGTAGAAGATGCCCTCGTCGTCGTAGTAGGTCTCACGGCATTCTCCGCCTCTGCCCGGTCCGGGGAGCTCCAGCCCACCGGCCGGCCCCATCGCCCGGCGTTCCTCTCCCCTCTCCGGATGGTCGCTCCTCTCAACCATGCTACCGCCTCACTCTCCCGCCTCCGGGGGATACTGGTCCACCTCCAGCAGGGCCCACCCGGTGCGCAGGGTCTTCTGGTAACGGAACCCCAGAGCCTCCTCTTCGAACTTGAGGAACACGTAAGCGTAGTTCATGCCGGAATCGAACCGGAAGCGGAAGACCCGGTAGGCTTGGCCCGGTCGAGTGGCTTCCGTGTAATCCCTCACCTGGGTCACCACCCAGGCCGTGTCGGAGAGCCATTGATAGGCGTCGCTACCGTCGGCCAGTCCGGGGGGAAGCCCCAGAAAGCTGCCGGGGTCGTATCCCACCTGCTTGATGACCCATTTCTCCTGGGAGGGCCGCAAGGCGAAGGCCGGTCCCGATGCCTGGAAGTCCAGGGGATCCTCATCCAGCCAGGCCACCGCCCAGGTGGGGTCCTGCCGGCTCAGGGCGATGGCATAGACGTACTGGCCGGGAGCCAGCTCGGGAGCGAGCGCCTTTTCTATCTGTTCGAAGATGAGCTCCTGCTCGGCGGAGGGTATCAACCCCTGGGCTTTCTCCGCCTCCTCCTTGTCGTCGATGTACTTCTGCAGTTCGGCGGTAAGGCCGGCCACCACCACCTCCAGCCCCTCGTTGCGCGGGTTGCCGGTGTCCAGATAATACTTCTTCAAGTGGTTCTCCTGCTTCTGGAGGTCCTCCTTCACCCTCTGGAGGAGGATGTCGCTGACCCCGGCCTCCTCCGCCTCCGCGTACTTGCGCCAGGCCTCCTCCACGACCGGGTTATCCAGCTTGACCTTGGAGAGGTCGGGCTGTCCGCAGCCGCAGGAGGACAGCGCCAGCAAGACGCAAAGCACAGCGCAGGCTCCCACCAAAATGGCCGCGGGGCCCGCACATCTTCTTTTCGCCTCGGCTCCTCCCACTGCTCCCATGCCTCGATTCTATCACCCCCCGGTCTCGGCGTCTGCGGCGGAGGACAGGCCCGGAACGTGCCGGGTGCATTTCCCCTCGCTCCGATGCGGGGGAGCATGAGCATACCCGGTTTAAGTTGGAGCGCCGGGCGGAATATCAATTGTGTCGCCGCCGCAACCCTCCCGGCGTTCCGCGGGTTATGGAGGAAGGGCAGGCCGAGGCGCGGGACCAGTTGCGCGAAAAGAGAGGCCGGTGCTCTACAGGAGGTGAGGCATGGAAACCGATTTCTTCGAGAAGGTGGAACAGGCGGAGGAAATGACCTCCGGGGGCCCGGTGCTGCTCCCCGTGCTCATCCGCCAAGCCACCCTGGCGGCCTGCTTCTTCTCCCTCCCGGCGGGCGAGGTCCGGGAAATCTTGCCCGCCCCCGACCTGGTGCCCCTGGAGAAATGGCGGGGGCGCGCCCTGCTGGGATTCGGCGTGGTCTCCTGCCGTGACACCACCTCAGGGCCCCTTGACCTCTTCGCGCTGGTCCTGCCGGTGAAGTTCCGCCCTGCCAGCGGTACCCGTCTGGTGCCGGCGCTGCGCATGGCCTCGACCCTGTCCTTCGAGCTGTTCGCCTGGGAGATCGTCTGCAGCAGCGAATCCGCCGTGAGCCCCGGACAGGAGATATGGGGTTACCCGGTCAAGGCGGGAGAGGTGTCCCTGGAGGAGGGGCCGGGGCGAGTGACCGGACGCCTGGGCTGGGACGGCAGACAGGCGCTTTCCTTCACCTTGCTTCGCAAGAGACCGACGCTCAAGACCTTCCTTGAGTTCAACACCTACTCGGCAAGGGAGGGACAGCTCCTGTGGACCCCGGTGCGGGGGCTCTCCCTAAGGGTGGCCCGCTCCTTCCTCCCGGGAGCTGCCCGGCTCGACTTGGGTGATCATCCCCTGGCGGAGCGGCTGCGCGCCATGGACCTCTCCAACCGCTCCAGCCTGTCCCTGTACGCCTCGGATCTGCAGGCCCTGGTCCCCGCCCCGGAGCGGTCCTACCCCCAGGAAGTAACATGACATGATGTAAAAAAGGAGGGACCCCCGCGGGTCCCTCCTCGGTATGCCCGCTTATTAACTGTCCGGGTGGAACTTGCGCCCCAGCACCTTCTCGGAGTAGCCGGCGTAGTCGAGGAACTTGGTCAGCCCGCCGTTCCAGAAGGGATAGCCGGCGCCCAGGATCATGCACAGGTCGATCTCCTCCGGCCCCGCCACCACGCCTTCCTTGAGCATGATGTCGATCTCCTCGGTCACCGCCTCGCAGACGCGGTCGATCATCTCCTGGGCCGAGGCCTTCTTGGGAGGATCGGCCACCTTCATCACCGCGGCGTACTCGGGGTCCACGTTGCCGTCGGGCCCGTAAACGCCGGGCTTCTTCATCTCCACCAGCTTGCGCAGGTTCTCGCTCACGTGGTAGCGCTCGGGGAAGGCGGCGGCCAGCGTCTCCAGGGCATGCATGCCCACCGCCGGCCCCACCAGGGCCAGCAGCACGAAGGGAGGCATGGGGGCGCCCAGCTTGATCAGGTTGGCGTCGATCTCCTGGAAGGTGTTGCCCTCGTCCACCAGGTCCCAGTTCACCACCATCATCCGGATGAGCAGGCGGTTGACCACGAAGGCCGGGCGGTCCTTGCAGAGCACCGCGCGCTTGCCGATCTTCTTGGCGATGTCGAAGGCGGTGACCAGGGTCTGGTCGTTGGTCTTCTCTCCGCGGATTATCTCCAGCAGGGGCAGCACCGCCACCGGGTTGAAGAAGTGGAACCCCACCACCCGCTCGGGGTGCTTGAGGTCGGAGCTCATCTCGGTGATGGGCAGGGAGGAGGTGTTGGTGGCGAAGATGCAGCTCTCCCCGACGACCTCCTCCAGCTCGGCGAAGACCTTCTTCTTGACCGGCATCTCCTCCAGCACCGCCTCGATGACGAAGTCGCAGTCGGCCATGTCCGCGTAGTCCAGGGTGCCCTGCACCAGGCCGAACAGCCAGGGTATGGAGTTCTTGTCGATGCGGCCTTTGTCGCCCAGCTTGTTCAGCTCGCCCTGGATGTAGCCCAGGCCCTTGTCCACGAACTCCTGCTTGATGTCCTTGATGACGATGGGGACCTTCATGCGGCGCAGGAAGAGGAGGGCCAACTGGCTGCCCATGAGGCCTGCCCCCAGCACGCCTATCTTTTTCACGGGGGCGGGGAAGCCCTCCGGCACCCCCACCGGCTTCTTGGCCCGGCGCTGCACCAGGTCGAAGGAATAGACGGAGGCGCGGCACTGGGGGGAGACGATCAGCTCGCCCAGGGCCTCGTCCTCCAGGGCGAACCCTTCGTCCACTGAGATGCTGCCGGTCTTGCGGATTATCTCGATGGCCTTGTAGGGGGCGGGGGCCATGCCGTGGGTCTTGGAGTCGGCGAAGCCCTTGGCGGCGTCGCAGAGGGCATCCACGTTGGAGAAGTCCGGCTCCGGCCTCTCCACCTTCTCGGTGCCCTCCAGCAGGCCCACCGCGAACTCGATGCTCTTGTCCAGGAAGTCCACCGGCTCGAAGATGCGGTCGGCGATGCCCAGCTCGTAGGCGGCCTTGCCGTCGATCATCTTGTTGTTGTTGAGGGCGTTGTAGATGATGACCTGCAGGGCCTTCTCCGGCCCGATGAGCTTGGGCAGTAGGGTGGTGCCTCCCCAACCCGGGATAAGGCCGATGAAGCACTCCGGCAGGGCCAGGGCGGTCACCCCGCTGGAGATGGTGCGGTACTTGCAGGCCAGGGCGATCTCCAGCCCCCCACCCATAGTGGCCCCGTTGATGGCCGCCACCGTCGGGTAGGGGAGGTCCATGAGGCGCTTGAACGCGGCGTGCCCCATCTGCGCCACTGCCTTGGCCTCCTCGCTGGTCTTGACGGTCTCCACCTGGGTGAGGTCTGCCCCCACCGCGAAGATGAAGGGCTTGCCCGTGAGCACCAGGGCCTTGACCTCCGGCTCCTGGGCGATGCGGTCCAGGCAGGCGTTGAGGCTGGCCAGCCCGCCGGCCCCGAAGGTGTTCGGCTTCTTGTAGTCGAATCCGTTGTCCATGGTCACCAGGGCGAGCTTGCCCGCCCGGGTGTTGACGTAGCTCTCCTTGAACTGGGTCACTACCTCGTCGGCCATGTCTTCCTCCTTTCCCCGACCCCGGCTATCCCTGCACGTTCTCCCAGATGACCGAGCCACCCTGCCCCAGCCCCACGCACATGGTGGTGAGGCCGTACCTGGCGCTGGGGTTCTCCTCGAAGAGGAGGGCTAGGTGGGCCATCAGGCGGCAGCCGGAGGAGGCCAGGGGATGCCCGAAGGCGATGGCCCCGCCCCATTTGTTCATCCGGGGGTCGTCGGGGAACTTCATCCCGAACTCGTTCATGAAGGCGATGGCCTGCACGGCGAAGGCCTCGTTGAGCTCGATGATGTCCAGGTCGTCGAACTTCAGGCCGGAACGCTCCAGGACCTTCTTGGTGGCGGGGATGGGCCCGATGCCCATTATCTCCGGCCGCACCCCGGCGAAAGCGTAGTTGACCAGGCGCATCCTGGGCTTGAGGCCCAGCTCCTCGCAGGCCTTCCCCGAGGCCAGTAGGACGCCGGCGGCCCCGTCGTTGAGGCCGGAGGAGTTGCCCGCGGTGACCCGGCCCTTCACCCGGAAGGGGGTGCGCAGGTCCTTGAGCCCCTCCATGGTGGTGTTAGGGCGGGGCTGCTCATCGGTGTCAGCCACCTTCCAGCCGTTCTCCGTCCACACGGTCATGGGGGCGATCATCTTTTGGATCTTGCCCTCGTCGTAGGCCTTCTTGGCCTTCTGCTGGCAGAGCATGGCGTACTCGTCGCACATCTCCTTGGTTATCTCCGGGTGCAGGTCGTGCAGGTTCTCGGCGGTCATCCCCATATTCAGGGCGCTGGTGTCCACCAGCTTCTCGGCGATGAAGCGGGGGTTGGGATCGGCCCCCTCCCCCATGGGATGGTGGCCCATGTGCTCGACCCCGCCGGCGATGACGATATCCGCGGCGCCCACGGCTATCTCCGAGGCGCCGAAGCAGGCGGCGGTCATCCCGCCGGCGCACATGCGGTCCACCGAGACCCCCGGCACCGACACCGGCAGCCCGGAGAGCACCACGGTGGTGCGGCCCATGGTGAGTCCCTGGTCTCCCCACTGGGTGGTGGCCCCCCACACGTTGTCGTCAACGCGTTCCGGCGGTACCTGGGGGTTGCGCTCCAGCAGGGTGCGGATGACCTTCACCACCATGTCATCGGCCCGGGTGTGCCAGAAGATGCCCTTCTGGCCGGCCCGGCCGAAGGCGGTGCGCACCGCGTCCACCAAGTAGACCTCGTTCAACTCTCTCGCCATGACATCCCCTCCTTCAAGCTGAACACGGACGCGCCGATAACTCGCGCATCCTCCGATTGATCCCCTTAAGTGGCATGCAGGTCGGTTTCTCCGGTTAGCTGGTGCAAGTTCCTGCCTCTGGCTATCGTCCGTTTCCGCATCGAAGCGTTGCCCATTCTATCACGGGAGGGATTTTTTAGGAATAGACCTGTGGAGGTATTTCATCTCCCTCACAAATCGGCGTTACTGCACCATGCAGCCGTAGGGGCGCTCCCCGGATCCTCCCACGCGGTTACTTTTCCGTCGGAGGCTGCCGATATAATGTTCGAGTCAGGATCCTACCGTATGGTTCGCGCGGAGTGTAGGTCCCGGGAGGTACAAGGCCGGTGAAGGACTGCGCATCCACGTTCGGTGGTTGCCAGGAGAAAACCCCATTGGTTCCGGGAGTCCAAAGATTTTTCCTTCCGGGATATCCTGAGCGATGCCGCAGGATATGCCGTGTAGCTGGGGAGAAGGCCCGGGGCGCGACCCCTTCTGCCACACTCCTATTGTTCTTTCATCTTCCCGGAGGTTAAGGTAGCCCGTGCATGGAGATAATAAGCTTAGTAAGGCAGAAGCGGCGGACCCGTACGCATACGCGGCCCGCGGGATGGCGGACCGGAAGGGTCTGGCGGCTCTCGGGAGGTGATGGAGGGAGAGGTACCGGGCATCGGTCCCAATGTCTTTAATGCGGCATCCTCATCCCCTCGGGGTTGAGGAGTTAAGGTGGGGGGGTGATAGCTTGAAGAAAGGTGATCTGGCCAGGAACCTTCTCTTGGGAGCAGCTTTTTTCGTGGCCGCTTTCTTCTGGATCTGGCTGTACAGGTTCACCGGCGCCAAGGCCTTCTGGGTGACGCTGATCGCCTTCGGCATCTATCTGGCGGTAGGGGCGGTGCCGCGAAAACTGCCCTGGATGACCCTCGGAGGGGTGCTGGGAGTCGTGGGAGGTTTCCTGGCTTACGCGCTGGCCATGCTGGTAATGCCCATGTATTCCGCCGTGTCCATCGCCATCGCCGGAGCGGTCTTCGTGCTGGTGGGGGCGGCTGTCAGCATCGCCCGCCTGCCGGAGATGTTCCCCTCCTACCTGTTGGGGCTGGCCGGCTTCCTGGGTGCCATGGACCGCTACGTCTACCTGTTCGAGGAGAACGCGGTGGAGGCCATGCCGCGCGCCTTGGGCACCTTCTTCGGGGTGATGCTCTCCCTGCTCTTCGGGTTGCTGCTGGGCCTGCTCCTGGGCACTCCCATCCTCAAGCTGAAGAGGGAAGAGACGGCGGGCACGGCCGCCCGAGCGGGCGGGGAGTGAGGGGGTGGGCAACATGCGTTCGCATAAGCTGAAGAGGGCTGCCCTGCCCGCCCTACTCGTCACCGCCCTTCTCGCGGCCGCCTTCCTTCCGGCGGGGGCCGATACAGTCATCGCTCCCGGGGGAGGGGCGCAGGTGCGTTCGCAGGAGCTGGTGTTCTGCGAGACCGATGCCACCGGCCAGATAACCGGGGTCAGGGTCATCGACATGCTCGGGCTGGAGAAGAGCGCCGGAGCTTTGGAGGTGAGGGAGAAATACCTTTTCGCCGGGGAGGAGCCTTCCCGCGTGGCCGGGGTAAGCGGCTTCAAGAAGCCCTCTTTGGAGGGAGACCAACTGGTATGGAAGGGGCTGGACGCGGGAGAACAGGGTAGCAACGCGGTGGCGGACATCCAGTTCAGCAAGGCCATGGTGGAGGAGGCCCGCCAGCGTATCCCCCTGGACGTCGAATACCGTTACTACCTGGATTCCCAGAGGGTGAGCGGGCCTGAGGAGATCAAGGGCAAGTCTGGGCATTTCCGCCTGGAGGCCACCTTCACCAACACCAGCCGGGAGAAGCGCAACGTCAAATACACTGACCCGGAGACCGGGGAGACCATGACCACCAGCGTGGACGTCTACCTGCCGCTGGTCATCCAGCCCTATGACTGGAAGTTCGACAACCAGCACTTCTTCAACCTGCAGGCCGACCCTATGGCGGTGGTGGTTCCCATGCCCGACGTCTATCAGCCCGGCTGGTCCATCCCCCTGTTCCCGCCGGCCACCGAGGCCAGCCAGACCATCTGGGTGGAGGCCGACGTCAAGGACTTCCGCATGCCCGTGCTCACCCTGGTGGTCGCCTTCGTCTTCCCGGAGACCAACCAGGCCGACCCCCTGGAGACCTTCGGCCCCGGCCTGGAGGAGCTCTTTTCGGGGGTAAAGCAGCTGGACGCGGGGTTGAAGGAAGCTGTGGCCGGGTTGGGGAGCGCGGCCACCCCCGATACCCTCATCTATGGGATCAGCCAGGTGTATAACGGACTGCTCCAGCTGGCCAGCGAGACCGAGGGACTGGGATATGCCAAGTCCAACATCGACTCGGCCATGCTGCCCGGGGTGAACCAGCTCTACGGGGGGACTGACCTGGTGCTGGGAGGCCTGAGCGGGGCCAAGGCGGGCATCGCCCAGCTCAAAGACGGGATCAACCAGGTCATAGCCGGGCTGCGCAGCGGTGACCCGGCTCATCCCGGCATCAAGGAGGGGCTGCAGCAGATAGTGGCGGCCTTGAATGCGCCGTTCCCCGACGGCATCATCGCCGGGCTGCAGTACGCGCGCTCCCAGATTGGGCCGGCTTCGGATCCCGATACCCTGTTGGGTCAGATCGACGCGCTCATCGCCAACTTCTCATACGACAACTTCCCCACCCTTCCGCCCGACTGCACCATGTACGCCTACGTCAACCACAACGCGGCCTACGGCGGCACTATGAACATCCAGGACCTGACGTTGATGAACGGACAGATGAGTGCGCTCACCGCCGAGCTCACCGCGGCCAAACCCGACATCCAGCTGCTCTACGACTCGCTGGGCGACGGTACCGACCCCGATACCATCATCGGGGGGCTCTTCTACATCTCCGCTATGCTCAACAGCATGATCAACGGCATCGGGGAAGCTGCCACCCCCGACACCCTCATCTACGGGCTCTCGCAGATACTCATGGGGCTTTCCCAGCTGGACGTGGGCATCGGCAGCGCCGCCGACCCCAATTCCCTCATCGGGGGAGTAACCCAGATAAAGTACGGCCTCTCCGGGGCTCCCGTCGGTCAGCTGGGCATCAAGGAAGGCCTGCAGCAGCTGTCCAGCGGGCTGGGCGAGGCCATCGCCGGGCTGGGGAGCGCGGGCACGCCCGACACCCTGCTCTACGGGGCCAGCCAGATCGAACAGGGCCTTGGCCAGCTGCAGGGAGGCCTCACTCAGGCCACCGAGGAGGGCACCGAGGTGATGATCGCCGGGCTGGACGGCAGCATAACCACCATCAAGCTCACCCAGGCGGAGTTGGAGGCCATCCACCAGCGGGCGGCCGAGTTCGACGCGTTTCTGGGCAAGCCGGAGGAGGGACAGAGCGAGGTGCGCTTCATCTACCAGACCGCTCCCGTCTACGATTACATGGAGGGGAGGAGCTGGGTCACCGCCCTGGTTCTCTCCGTCGTAATCGCCCTGGGTCTGGCGGCGGTGGGTATCTTCGCCTTCCGGCGCTTGTCCTGATGGCGCCTTTGCGGGAGGGGGCGGGGAGAATCCCCGCCCCCTCTTTTTCATTGCCTCTCGCTGCCCTCTTCCCGCTCGCGGGAGAGGGCTGCACCGGATTCCTCGGCAGTCGCAAGGGAGTCGGAGGAGGTTCGGCGAGAGCGAAAGGCGCCCGCTGCGGGCATCGGCATTCTATCTTTATCTCCCAGCGAGGGGGCTAGTCGAGTGAGGCGAAGTCAGTTAAGACATCGCTGGGAAAACTAGGGCCATTCGAGTTACCCGAGAGGGGCAGCGGAAAAGGAAAAGGCGCCCGCCAGGGGCGCCTTTCATATTAGGTGCTATTAGCCACCGACGATATAGGGCTATTTTCAGGGGGTGGAATGTGCTGATTCCATCTCATGCTATAGGGCATATGGGGTTGGCCGGTGGCTAATAGCGTTGGGCCTTTTACTATCCGCTCCTATTCTGTTTTTCAAGGTCCGCAGAAGACTCACCGTCTTCAACATACTCGGGGGAAAACACAGGAACAATGACTTCAATCACATCCGTTATCCAACGTCTGCAGGTTTCCCACCCGAACTCTAATTGAAAATACCATGCCCCGCCCCGACTGTCAAGCGACCCCGTCAACCTGGCCACGGGTTTTTTCGCCGTCTTGTTCAAGTGGCTCCTTCGTACTGTCTTTGATGGGTCGCGGAAAAGAGCTGGCTCTACCGACCAGGTCCACCGCCTCCCCCCGCATCCTGCGCTCCCTTCTCTCCCTGCGCCACTCCAGGTAGAGCATGCACCTACCGGCGATGGTGGTGCGAAGGAACTCCTCGACCTGGGCCTTGACCCTTCCCGAGACCTCCCTCAGCTCCTCGGCCAGGTCCTGGCGCGGCGGGAGCAGGCTCAGCTGCACCGGCTCCGGCGGCTCCTCGCTCTCCACGAAGGGGAGCTTGCGGTTGCGCAGTGATTCCTCGGGCACCAGCACCCTCAGGGCCCGCGGCACCACGCTGATGCGGATGACCCTTCCCGCCTCCAGCCGGTGCACCTCCCCGTCTATCTGGGCGAAGGTGTCGGACTTGCATTCCAGGCGCATGTTGCGCACCTGATGGTAGGAGACCTTCCGGGAGAAGCCGTGCCGTCCGCCCATGATGGCGAAGAGCACCAGGAGGAACCCGTAGAGGTTGGGCATCTCCCGGCCGATGGTCAGGCCGAGGACCCCGTCGTTCATACGGGCCTCAGGATGGATGCGGATGTACCGCCCGAAGAGGGGAGCGTTGCAGAGGATGGAGATGAGCGACCAGCCCTCGAAGACCTGCCCGTCGTAATCGAAGCGCAGGTGGTAGCGTTTGCGTTCGTCGAAGAAGGCCATCTTGATGCCGGTATAGAAATAGGCGGGAACGCGGAAGCGCTTGAGCCGGTAGGCTGCCGCAGCGATCTCGGAATCCACTCCCAGCCCGAAGGAGACCGCGGCGTAGCGGTCGTCGTAGCGGATGAGGTCGATGGTGCGGTAGGAGTTGCCGAGCACAGCGCGCAGCGAGGATTCCCGGTCCTTGCGCTCATAACCCAGGTTGCTGGCCAGGTCGTCAGCGGTGCCGGCGGGGAACATGGCCAGCTTCAGGCGGGAGTTGGGAACCTTCATTATGCCGTTGATTATCTCGTTGGCGGTGCCATCTCCCGATACCGCCACCACCACATCGAAGTCCTCGGCCCACTTCATCACCATCTCCTCGGCGTGGCCGGAGCGCTCGGTGAAGAGGGCCTCGTAATCCACCCCCAAACGCCGGAAGCGGTTGAGCAGCCAGATCCCCTCCCGCTGGGCCTTGCCGCCGCGGGATACCGGGTTTACGATGACCAAGTACCTCTTGTCTTTGTAAGTCTTGACGAACATAGGTAACGGCCCCTCCTCCGACCTTGCGCCAAGATGATAACACAGGCGGGAGGCCGCGGGGTGGGGCCGAAGAGAGTGCCGCCGTTCACGCCGGGCCAGGTGACAAAGCGGATTAATCGGCAGACGCGGCATGCGTAGACGGCCTCCGCACCCCGGCGTCGTGGTGTGGGTTGTATAATGGGGGCGGCTTCGAGGCGCGGCTTCTTCACGGAGGAAAAATGATGGTGGAAGACTTGTTCCAGAAGCTGATGTCCGGGGACCGCAGGGCGGCGGCCCGGCTCATCTCCCTGGTGGAGAACGACGAGCCGGGGGCCATAGAGGCGATACGCCTGCTTCACCGGCATACCGGGCGCGCCCATGTGGTCGGCATAACCGGACCGCCCGGGGCCGGCAAAAGTACCCTGGTGACCGCGATCACCCGGGAGCTGCGCTCCCGCGACCTGACCGTGGGCATCGTGGCGGTGGATCCCACCAGCCCCTTCACCGGCGGGGCTCTGCTGGGCGACCGCGTGCGCATGCAGGAACTGGCCACGGACAAGGGGGTGTTCATCCGTTCCATGGGATCGCGGGGCTCCCTGGGGGGGATCGCCAGGGCCACCAGCGACGTGGTCAGCATCCTCGACGCCTTCGGCAAGGACGTGGTGCTGGTGGAAACGGTTGGGGCGGGCCAGGTGGAGGTGGACATCGTGCGCCTGGCCCATACCTCGGTGGTGGTGACCATGCCGGGGGCGGGCGACGAGATCCAGGCCATCAAAGCGGGGATCCTGGAGATAGGGGATATCTTCGTGGTCAACAAGGCGGACCGGGAGGAGTCGGCCCGCACCGCTCTGGAGCTATCCCTGATGCTGGAACTCTCGCCCCGCGGCCCCGGCGAATGGAACCCGCCCATCATCAAGACGGTGGCCGTGAGCGGTGAAGGGGTTGGTGAGCTGGCGGAGGCTATCCTCGAGCACCGCTCCTACCTGTCCGAGCGGGGCCTGCGCGAGCGCAAGGAGAAAGAGCGCCTGGTCGCGGAGATGCTGGAGATAATCAACCAGAGGGTCAGCGGGGCGGTGCGCCGGCTCATCCAGGAGGACGGCCCCCTGGCCGAACTCATGCGCAAGGTCCTGGAGACCCGGGAGGTGGACCCGCACACCGGCGCAGATCTCATTCTGCAGCGCCTCCTGGAGAACGGCGGACTGCGCTGAGCAAGCCCCCGCGTTGATGAGCCCCGGCTCGGCCGCGGTAATCACCTCGGAGCGGAGGGGGATGATCCCCTATCGGAGGAGGTTGAACCTCATCACCTCGAATTAGCGCCCATACTCCCCGGGCGCTACCGGCGCTGATCCCTCTCAGTGGAAGCGGAACCTGATGACGTCCCCGTCCTGCACCTGGTAATCGCGCCCCTCGGAACGCAGGGCCCCCGCCTCCCGGGCCGCCTGCAGGGAGCCGTGGCGCATGAACTCCTCGAAGGGGAGGACCTCGGCGCGGATGAAGCCCGCTTCCATGTCGCTGTGGATCTTTCCTGCTGCTTGGGCCGCCCGGGTCCCCCGGCGGAGCGGCCAGGCCCGGCATTCCCCGGACTCCGTGGTGAAGAAGGTGATCAGCCCCAGCAGGCGGAAGGAGGCGGCGACCAGCTGGTGTAGCCCCAGCTCCTCCAGACCGTATCCCTCCAGGAAATCGCGCAGGTCCGCAGGGTCCAGCTCCTCAAGTTCCGCCTCCAGCTTGGCGCAGAAGGCCACGCACTCAGCTCCCTCCGCCTGGGCGGCTTGGCGGACCGCCTCGGCCGCTTCGCCGCCTTCCGGCAGCTGATCCTCTCCCAGGTTGGCCACGTAGATGACCGGCTTGGCGGTGAGGAGGAATAGGGGGGACAACAGCGCCATCTCCTCCGGGGAGAGCTCCTGGGAACGAACCGGCCTGCCCTCCTGGAGGCCCCGGCGCACATTCTCCAGGACCGTCAGCTCCGCCTGCTTCTCCTTGTCGCCGGAACGGGCGGCCTTGGCGATACCGGAGATGCGCCGTTCTGCTGACTCCAGGTCGGCCAGCATCAGCTCGGTGTTGACGATGGCGATATCCCGTGCGGGGTCCGTGCCGGGGGCCGCCCTGGCCACGTCGGGGTCCTCGAAGCAGCGGACGGTATGGGCGATGGCGTCCACCTCCCGGATGTGGGCGAGGAAGCGGTTGCCCAGGCCCTCCCCGCGATGCGCCCCTTCCACCAACCCCGCGATATCCACGAAGCGCACGGTGGCGGGTACTGTCCTCTCGCAGCCGGCGCGGCGGGCGACTTCCTCCAGGCGGGGATCGGGGAGGGGCACCACCCCCACATTGGGCTCCACGGTGGAGAAGGGATAGCCGGCCACCGCGGCGTGGGCGGCGGTGAGCGCGTTGAACAGCGTGGTCTTACCCGAGTTGGGCAGGCCGACAATGCCGATCTCCAGGCCCATGCTCCCTCCTCGCGGGTCATGTGCGCGGTCGTCCCGACTCGCGCCTGTCGCCATCCCATCATATCATCTTAGGATGAGGGCGCTTTGCAGGACGGGGCGCCCCGGGTGGCGCAGGAGCTCGGAGAAGGGGGTGGGCCGTGTCGGGGAAAAGGTGGCCGGTAGCTGCTGCGGCCGCGCTGGGCGTCGTGCTCCTGTTGCTCTCTTGCCTTTCTTGGGGGGGCTGCGGGGGAAAAGGTGGCGAGGCCCGCGAGGGGGGCGAGGATGTCGCGAGCCCGGCTGAAGCGGAGGGCGAACGGGAAGGGGGAGGGGAGCAGGGCGCCGGAGGGCATAGGACGGTACATGCCTGCGGCCGCTCGGTGCTGGCGGGGTGGATGGAGCATCGGGGCTGGGATGGGGATCCGGCCATGCCCGCCCGCTTCGACGGCTTTGATTTCTATTACCACGAGATGGATCCTCCTCCCGGGATAACCGAGGATGCACGGGAAGTGATGAAGAGGGCCGGCGGCGGCTCCATCGTCTTCTTCAAGCTCTGTTTCGCTGATTTCGAGGGAGGGGACGAGGAAACCGCCCGGGCCAACCTCCTTCGCAATCAGGCAATCGTTGACCAGTTGGTCGAGTATTCACGGGGGTTCCAGGGACAGGTGCTCCTGCTGGGCAACGCCTTGCCGGTGGTCGGTGAATATTGCGACCGCTGGTTGGTTTGGAACCAGCAGTCCTACAACCGCCACCTGGAGGAACTCGCCGCCGGAAATCCCGGCGTGTGGGTGGTCGACCTCTACGGGGCTCTGGCGGCGCCGGACGGGAGCCTTAAGGCGCGCTTTGCCCCCGACCCCTATGATTCTCACCCCAACGCCGCCGGCTATGCTGCCATGGACGAGGCGCTGCGCCTCTCTCTGGCATCCTTGGGTGAACTGCCCTGAGGCGTCCCCTTGCGGTCACGTCGCCAACTGCCCCGGTTGGCGCAAGGGATTAAAAAGCTGTCGCCGGTCTTGCCGCGGGCCCCAAAAAGAACCGCTTTCTCCCGCCTGGGAGAAGGAACCCACCGGCGTATAATCGGATAAGTGAAAAAGCTAATACGGAAGAGAAGGGGCCTGGGTCGCCGACCGAGGCCCATGCGGCGTTGGAGCTAAAAGGTGGAAGACATCAGCGCCTGGATGCTTCTCAGGGAGGACTTAGGAGAAAGCCCGGTCTTCCGGCGGGCCGCGGAGACCCTGATGAAAGGGAAGGGGCCACTGTCCCTGCGGGCGGCGGAGACGCTGGCGGCCCCCCTGCTGGCGGCCATGGCGGAGAGATCTTGCCGGGTCGTGTTCGCGGTGGTCGCCGGGGTGGAAGGGGCGGAGGACCTGCAGGAAGAGCTGGAGGACATGCTGGGCGAGGAACGTGCCCTGCTCCTGCCTCCGCGGCCGCATCCCCCAGGGGGAGGGGAGGCGGTGGACGAGGAGGGGAGCGCGGCGCGGGCCCGGACCCTGTTCCTTTTGGGAGAGTGGCGCGGCGGCCGCCTCCCCGGCCCTCCCGTACTCCTGATCCCGGCAGCGGCCCTTCCCGGCCCGCTGCCGGAAGGGTGGAAGGAGCTTCGGCCACTCCTTCTGCGCCGGGGGTCGGAGGCGGACCTCTCCGGCGTGGCGGAGTCCCTGGCCTCCCTGGGGTACCGGCGGGAATACCAGGTGGAGGCGCCGGGGCAGTTCGCCGTGCGCGGGGGGATCCTCGACATCTTCGCGCCCACCCGTCGGCTCCCGGTGAGGGCGTTGTTCGATGGGGACGAGCTGGTCGGCTTACGCGAGTTCGACCCGCAGACCCAGAGGTCTTTGCCCGGTCGAGAAGATCTGGACGAGCTGAAGGTCTTCCCCCTGCGGGAGGGTCCGGCGGAGGGCGAGAGGGAGACCGTCCATGCCCTCAGGGATGAAGGTGACCTCCTGGTGCTGCTGGAGCCCCGGGTCATCCGCGATCGCCTCCAGGGCCTGGAAGAGGAGGGCGCTCTGGCTCTTCTGGAGGAATGGATGAGAGGAAGCCGCGCCCTTTTTCTCGACCCTTGGTCGGCGGATGCGCCTCTGGAGCTGGCCTCGCGGCGGTCGCCTGCTTACCGGGGAGATTTGGAAATATTCTTACAAGATGTAAAACAATGGCTCCAAGAAGGGTGGCGGGTGATCCTGGCCTTCGAGACGGCGGGGCGCATGCAGCGGGTCGGAGAGCTCCTGCAGGAAGAGGAGATGGCGCCCCTATCACCTCCTCTGCCCGGTTCCGGGGTGGCGCTGACGCTCTCGCGGCTGCATCACGGCTTCGTCCTCCCGGACGCCGGCCTGGCGGTGGTGACGGAGGAGGACCTCTTCGGGGAGCTGCCGCGGCGCCGCCACGAACCGGGCGCGGCAGCGGGGACCCCCCTGGATCGCCTGGACTTCCGGGAGGGTGATCACGTGGTGCACCTCCACCACGGCATCGGTGTCTTCGACGGCCTCACCGTGCGTGAGGTGGCTGGGGCGCGGCGCGAGTACCTGGTCATCCGCTACGCGGAAGGCGATGTCCTCTACCTGCCCACCGAACGCATCTCCCTGGTCCACCGCTACGTGGGGGCGGAGAACCCCACCGTTCACCGCCTGGCCGGCTCCCAGTGGAGAAAGGCCCGCAAGAGGGCCCGGGAGGCGGTGCGGGACGTGGCCGCCGACCTTCTCCGCCTCTACGCCGAGAGGCAGGCGTCCGGCGGGTTCGCTTTCTCCCCGGATTCGCCTTGGCAGCGGGAGATGGAGGCGTCTTTCCCCTTCCCGGAGACGCCCGACCAGCTCAAGGCCATCCGCGAGGTGAAGGAGGACATGGAGCGCCCGGTGCCTATGGACCGGCTGGTCTACGGCGACGTGGGCTACGGTAAGACGGAGGTGGCTTTGCGGGCCGCCTTCAAGGCGGTGATGGACGGCAAGCAGGTGGCGGTGCTGGTGCCCACCACCGTGCTGGCCCTGCAGCACGGCGAGACCTTCCGACAGCGCTTCTCCGCCTGGCCGGTCCGGGTGGAGGTGCTCTCCCGCTTCCGTTCTCGCCGGGAGCAGCAGGAGGTGCTGGAGGGTCTGGCGCAGGGCCGGGTGGACGTGGTCATCGGCACCCATCGCCTCCTGCAGGGGGACGTGGCCTTCGCCGACCTGGGCCTGGTGGTGGTGGACGAGGAGCACCGCTTCGGGGTGATGCACAAGGAACGGCTCAAGCAGCTGCGGCGCACGGTGGACGTGCTCACCCTCACCGCCACCCCCATACCGCGGACTCTACAGATGTCCCTGTCGGGCCTGCGGGACATGAGCGTAATAGACACCCCCATCGAGGACCGCCGCTCCGTCCAGACCTTCGTGGGCCTCTACAACGAGGGGTTGGTGCTGGAGAGCATCCGCAGGGAGCTGGACCGGGACGGCCAGGTCTTCTACCTGTACAACCTGGTGGAGGGCATCGAGGCGGTCGCCGAACGCCTGCGGCGCATGCTGCCCCGTGCCCGGGTGGGAGTGGGGCACGGGCGGATGCCCGAGCGGGAGCTGGAGAAGGTCGCCCTCGATTTTGTGGAGGGCCGCCTGGACGTGCTGGTATGCACCACCATCATCGAATCGGGGCTGGACATACCCAACGCCAACACCCTCATCGTGGAGGGAGCTGAGAGGCTGGGGCTGGCCCAGCTCTACCACCTGCGGGGCCGCATCGGCCGGAGCCGGCGGCAGGCCTACGCCTACTTCCTCTTCCGGGAGGGAGCCCGCCTGACCGACGCGGCTTTCCAGCGCCTGCGGGTCATCCGCGATTTCACCGAGCTGGGCTCAGGGCTGCGGGTGGCCCTGCAGGACCTGGAGATAAGGGGAGCCGGGAACCTGCTGGGGCCGCAGCAGCACGGACACGTGGAGGCGGTGGGCTTCGAGCTCTACTGCCGCATGCTCCAGGAGGCGGTGGAGTCGCTGCGGGGGGAGAGGAGGAGGCGCCGCCTCCAGGTGACCCTGGACCTGCCCCTGCCCGCCTTCCTGCCGCGCGACTACATCGAACGTTCCTCCCGCAGGGTGGAGATATACCGGCGCATGGTGGAAGCGATAGACGCGGAGGGTCTGGAGGAGCTGCGCGAGGAGGTGGCCGACCGCTACGGGCCGCCCCCGCGGCCGGTCCTCAACCTCTTCGAGGTGGCGCGCCTGCGTCTGGCTTGCGAGGAGCTAGGCATACGCGAGATGAACTGGACGAAAGGTCGTCTGTTCCTGCGTTCCGGGGAGGCCGTGCGCCTGTTCCGGGATCTCGGCTTGCTGGACGTCCGGGGCATCCTCGCGTCTGCAGCCGGGGAGGTTCGCTGTAACCCCGCCACCCGGGAGGTATCCATCCGTCTGGATGGGGGTTTCTGGCAGGAAGAAGGCTGCCTGGAGAGATTGCTCGAACTGCTGGAGAGATTGAGAGAAAATATGCGGGAGTGACCTCCCCTGTCCGGAGAGATGGGAATCCTTTTATGCTGTTCTTTCCAGAACGCCCTCGCCCCAGGGTTTCAACTCACTGCACCGAACCCTCGGCGAAATACCAGGTGGAGGAGGGTTGCTGGGCACCGATGGAGTCGTGCCCCCCGCCCCTGCCCTGGTAATCGAAGTACATAGCCCTCTCCGCCGCCAGGGGGAGGTCGGAGGTGACCCGGGTGGAGACGCTGCAGCCGGATGCGCCGGGGACGTCGTTGACCTTCACGGTGCGGCGGGAGCGGGCGGGCACGGTCAACTTTAGGGGCACCACTGCGCCGTCCTCCCGCATGAACTCCAGGGTGGCCCTGGCCGCCTCGCTTCCCGGGTTCTGCAGGAGGATCCAGGTGTCGAAGCCGCAGCCGGTGTAGCCCTCGGCGAAGTACCATTCCCGGGAGGGGGCGGTGGCCCCGATGGTATCGTGGCCGTCCAGCCTGCCCCGGTAATCGAAGTACATAGCCCTCTCCGCCGCCAGGGGGAGGTCGGAGGTGACCCGGGTGGAGACGCTGCAGCCGGATGCGCCGGGGACGTCGTTGACCTTCACGGTGCGGCGGGAGCGGGCGGGCACGGTCAACTCCAGGGGCACCACCGTGCCGTCCTCCCGCATGAACTCCAGGGTGGCCCTGGCCGCCTCGCTTCCCGGGTTCTGCAGGAGGATCCAGGTGTCGAAGCCGCAGCCGGTGTAGCCCTCGGCGAAGTACCATTCCTGGGAGGGGGCGGTGGCCCCGATGGTGTTGTGGCCCCCGGAGCGGCCCGCGTAGTCGAAGTACATGGCCCTCTCCGCCGCCAGGGGGAGGTCGGAGGTTACCCGGGTGGAGACGTTGCAGTTCTCCAATCCAGGGATCTCGTCCACATGCACGCTGCGCCGGCTACCCCCAGGCAGATCCACGGGCCAGGTAACCACCGTGCCGTCCTCCCGCATGAACTCCAGGGTGGCCCTGGCCGCCTCGCTTCCCGGGTTCTGCAGGAGGATCCAGGTGTCGAAGCTACCTCCCGTGTAGCCCTCGGCGAAGTACCATTTTTGGGAGGGGGCGGTGGCCCCGATGGTATCGTGGCCTCCGTCCCGTCCTGCGTAGTCGAAGTACATGGCCCGCTCCGCCAGCACCTTCCGGTCGCTCTCGATGCGGGTGGCGAAGGCCACGTTCTGGCCGATCACCTCGCGGGCCGGGAGGGTGAAGCGGGAGAAGGCCCCCACCGTGTAGTCGAAGGAACGCTGGGAACCGCACTCGTCCTGGAAGGTAACGGTGAGATGGGCAGGCTCGGCTCCCGGGTTCATCACCAGGATCCAGGTATCGAAGAGGTTTCCGGAGGCGGGAGAGGGCCCCGGCTCCTCTCCGCCGGGCATCCAGGCGGTGGGGGGGATGGGGTCGAACTGCATGAACTCCTGGGTGATGACCAGTCCGTTGGGCCCCTGCTGGATGCCTATACCCATGCAGTTGAACTGGGGGCGCAGGATGTTCTCGCGGTGGGATGGGCTGTTCATGAGGGCGTTGAAGCCGGACTCCACGGTGGGGGACTTGCAGATGTTCTCTCCAGCCAGGCACCATCCGGTGATGCCGTGGGCGGCGATGCGCTGCTGGAGGTCGCCGGAAACGGGGGAGACGTGGCTGAAGAAGTCATACTCGATCATCTCCGCGCTGTAGTCGCGGGCCATGATCGTGAGGCGTTCCTCCGCGAGGAGGGGGGGCACCCCGGCATCGGCGCGGGCCTGATTCACCAGGCGGAACATCTCCGCTTCCGCCTGGGTGAGATCCAAAGCGGCCCCAGCCGTCGGGGCTCCCAGGGGAAGATATGCCACAAAGAGCAGAGCTGCCGCCAGCCCTCCCAGGATCTTGACGGTTATTCCGCTCCAACGGGCCATCCTGCCTTACCCCCCGTCCTTGCGGCCGAGGCGGAAGGGCGGCCCTCCGACAAGATCCCCTCTCGCAGCTAAACCCTTTCCACCTAGCGCGGAAAGGGCTTTACTTGCGTCCTGCTCGAGGCGGCAACCGGGCTGTCCTGGCCGCATCCGCGGCTTTAGACCCCTGGCTTTGCGCCCTCCCCTTTCGGTGGAGTTCGCCCTTATCGCCTTGGCTTCTGCTGCGTCCCAATAAGAGTATCGGTGGCTGGAGGGGGCCCCTTTAGGCAGGCGGGATGACCCGCATCAATCGCAGGGGATAGGGAGCCTGGGAGATCACTTCCGGGGGTCAAGGGGTTATGGGATGAAAACCGCTTGAAGGTGTTAACGGGAGAAGCCCCCTTGAGGGTGAAGAGCGGGTAAAGGGAAGGAAAAAAGAGGACGAAAATAATAATGCCAAGCTCTCTGCACCGATGAGCCTTGGCCCGGCCGGGGAGGCTGCCCTCTCTCCGGCCCCTTTTTTGCCTGGAGGAGAAGTCATCAGGGCTCATGATCGAGTAGAAAAAACCGGGCCCCGGTTTCCCGGGGCCCGGCCCTACGATCAGGCGATCATACTGGCATATCCCTCCTTCCGGGCGCTTTCAGGCCTGACGTCTTCCGCCGGTTGGCCAGCAGCCCGGCGAACAGGAGGGCCAGCCCCAGCAGCAAGGAAGCGCCGGTGAGCAGCAGCCATGCCAGCTGGTCGAAACCGGTTAGGGGCAGCTGGGTGATGGGCGCAACAGGGGTGGGGATCTCTGGCGGGGTGGGCGGGGTCACGATGATGCCGGCCACGGCCACGTTGAGGAAGTCCACCCCGGTAAGCTTCTGGCCGGATACGAGGTTCACGGTCACGCTCGTCGGGGTGGTGTTGGTGGTTCCCGCGGGCAGGGTCTCGGTCACCGTCCAGGTGCCCGGCTCGAGGCCGCCGAAGGCATAGGTCCCGTCGGATGCGGTCAGGGCGGTGGCCACGGTCTTCCCTCCGCGGGAGAGGGTCACGACCACGTTGGGCACCCCCGGCTCCCCAGGGTCGTGGATGCCGTCACTGTCCGGATCGTCCCACTTGGTCCCGGAGATGCTGGCATAGGCGGTGTTGAGGAAGTCCACCACCGCCTCCTCCCCGCATCCCAGCTCCAGCTCCACCTCTTCGGGGGAGGTGGAGTACCAGCCTTCCCGGGCCTCCTCGCGGACGGTGTGGCTCCCGCAGGTCAACCCGCCGAAGGCATAGGACCCGTCCTCTCCGGTGGTGGCGACGGTCTGGCCGTCCAGGGTGATCCGCCAGCCTGCTAAGCCCGGCTCACCGGGGTCCAGCTCGCCGTCCCCGTCCAGGTCCTCCCACTTGTGGCCGGAGATGGACCCGTAGCGGCAGTTGAGGAAGTCCACCGTCCGCAGCTCGCCCGAGGTCAGCCCCACTTCCACCGAGGCCGGGCTCAGGGCGTAGCTGCCATCGGGCAGGGACTCTGTGACCAGGTAATCACCGGGGGTGAGGCCATCGAAGGCGTAGGAGCCATCCTCGCCAGTGTAGGCGGAGCCCGACTCCGCGCCTTCCCGCAGCAGGGTGATCAGCACTCCCTGCACGGGTGCGTCTCCCTGGCTGAACTCGCCGTCCCCGTCCAGGTCCTCCCACTTGGTCCCGGAGATGCTGGCATAGGCGGTGTTGAGGAAGTCCACCACCGCCTCCTCCCCGCATCCCAGCTCCAGCTCCACCTCTTCGGGGGAGGTGGGATACCAGCCTTCCCGGGCCTCCTCGCGGACGGTGTGGCTCCCGCAGGTCAACCCGCCGAAGGCATAGGACCCGTCCTCTCCGGTGGTGGCGACGGTCTGGCCGTCCAGGGTTATCCGCCAGCCTGCTAGGCCCGGCTCACCGGGGTCCAGCTCGCCGTCCCCGTCCAGGTCCTCCCACTTGTGGCCGGAGATGGACGCGTAGCGGCAGTTGCCGAAATCCACCCTCGCTTGGGAGTCCCAGCACAGCTCGACCTCCACCTGTACCGGGGTGGTCGGGTAATAGCCGGGGAACCCTCCCTCGCTCACCAGGTAGGTCCCCGGGGAGAGGTCGGTGAAACGGTAGCCGCCCTCCTCATCAGTGAGCGCCTGCAGCGTGACCCCTTGCCCCTGCAGGGTGATGGTGACGCCCTCGAGGCCGGGCTCGCCTTCATCCCTCTCCCCGTCGCAGTCGAGGTCGATGAACTTGACCCCGCAGATGCTGCCTGAAGGCCGCCTTTTCACCAGCACCTCCACCGAGGCTCCGTCTTGCAGGTCGTCGATCCAGGCCAGGTTATCGATGCGGTACAGCCCCGCTAGGTGACCGGTGACCGTCTTGGTCAGGGTTAGTAGGAAGGAGGCGCCGGCCGGATCGAGGGCCCAAGGCCCGTAGATGGGTGCGGGTGAGCCGTTGATGGTCACCGAGTCCACGGTCCTGGAGAGGCCGGTCGGGGGATCCACCGTTTCCAGGTCCTGCAGGATGATGGCGGAAGGCAGACCGGGGGTCGGTTTGCTGAAATCGACCCGCTTGGAGAAGGTCCTCAAGCCGTCCGGGTGGTTGCTGATGGTCACCTGGATGAGGTTGCTCATGGAGGTGACCGAGGAGAGGGGCACCGGAAGGATGAAGGTCCCCTGGTAGGTATAGGTGTGCGGGCCCGTGGAGATGGCGTCGTCCCCCACGGGCACCGTGGTGGTTATGCTGCTCGCGGCGGGCATCCAGGACGGCCCTCCCGCCTTATACCACACGGTGTCGGAAACCGCGGTGACGTCGGCGGGATGTTCGCCGGTGTTGTTCACGTATATCTCACCGGAGATGCTGTAGCTGCTGCCCGTGGTCACGCTGACCGATACGTTGAACGTCACCTGGGCGCTCTCCCCCTCCCACATCTCCACGTAGGAGGGCTCCCCCGTCTTCTCCAGGCCTATCTCACAGCCAGGCGCGGATACTGAGGCGACGCTCTTGTCTACCTCGAGGCTGGTGACCGGGGGAGGGCAGCAGCACATGGTGTTGAAAGTAGCGGCCGTGCCGCTGCCGGCTTCCACTAGTCCGCCCCCAGCCCCCTCACCAATTTCCGAAGAGGGGCCGCCGGATGCCGCCAGTGCGGTCGTTGCATCGTCCCCCGTTACTCCAGCCCCCTCTTCCTCGCCCCGGGAAGCACCGCCTGCGGGTGATTCCTCCGTGGCACCGCCTGAACCATCGGTTTGCTCCACCCCCTCTCCTTCCGCCTGCTGCAGGCCAGCTGGCCCGCCTTGCCCGCTTTCATCCCCCACCTCATCCTGCGCCATAACCTGTTTGTCCTTGACCCGGGCTGCTCCCGGGCTCACCAGCAAGGCCAGGACGAGCATGACGGTGATGGATGATATGACCGCCGCCTTCCATGAAAAACCTTTCAAGACCTCCACCTCCTCGTTCCTTTGCTTGGTGGACAGGCATGTTCCCGTCACCTGCCCCTGATCAATTACGCCGCGCCGGCCCGTACTTTCACCTCCTTTGCCTGGACCAGGCGGCGGGACGTCGCACGCCCCGTTCCGCCGCGCGGCGCCGACGAGGGGTGGATGAACAAGCGGCCCCGGAGTCCCTGTCGGGCCCCTCACCCGGCTCCCGCGCGGATGATCGCAGGGGACCGGGCCTGCCGGTGATGCTCTTCGGGAGATGTCACAGCCGTGGAGTCCGTGGACTTACGGCCATCTGAGGATATGCTGCGCTCTCTGCACCGATGAGCCCCTCGCCGTTCCCCGGACCGCGGAACCTGCCCGTTCCCCGGCCCTGCTATCACCTCCGTCGCTTTTTTCGCATAGTCCTCTTCGCTCAAACAAAAGGCCCGATCAACCACTTGATCGGGCCGGTTTCACCATTCGCTCCCCGCGGCCCCGGTGACCAGTTCGGACCGCGGATCAAAGCTTCCCAATCGGCGGCAGGCGATGCGCCTCTCGCATTCTGACCGTTCTTGCCGGTTCTCTTTGCGTCGGCTCCTGATCCTGCGCCTCTCGCTTGCTCTATAGATATCGTTCCCCCCGGGTGGATTCCTAAACATGGGGGCTCCCTCGGAATGGGTTTCCTGCGGGAACCCCGAGCGAGGCCACCAAAATTCGCAGGGAGGGAATACCCGGAACTCTGGATGATAACTGATGAGGGTCAGGCGGGGCGGTCCCGCCCAGCCCGTTCTTCAGGGTAGGTCCCCTTGGGGTGTGGCCCTGAGCGAGGCCACCACCACGATCCTCTGGGTAGCCCGGAACTCCGGATGGCAGCTGGTGAGGGTCAGGCGGGGCGGTCCCTCCTGATCGAGAACGCTCAGGTCGGTGGGCTGCACCACCAGGGTCTCGGCCACCTCGTAGGTGAAGGTCCCCGAGGCCACGTGGAGGAGGACAGTATCGCCGGGTCTAAGGTCGTCAAGGCGGTTGAAGGGGGCTCCGTAGGTGGTGCGGTGGCCGGAGATGACCACGTTTCCTTCCTGCCCGGGGTAGGCGGTGCCGGGTACGTGCCCGGGGCCCCGCTTGAGGTTCTCCAGGTCGTCCAGCCCCTCCAGCTCGACCACCACGGCGTCAACCCCGATGGACGGTATCTCGATGCGGGTCACCGCGGAACCTGCGGGGGGGAGCGGACCTTCCGGGGGAGGTGGGTCCAGGGGATGGGCTGACCATTCCTCCATCAGGCGAACCTGCTGGCCGGCTGCCTCGCGATTGGTCATCCATATCCATATCCGCAGGCCGATGAAGATGGAGAGCCCCGCCAGCATGAGCAGGCATCCCGTGATGATGAGGACGGTGGAGGCCAGACTCCGCTTTCTTTTTCTGTTCATAGGAAGATTATAGGGCGGATAGGGGATGAGCACTCTTCCTCTGCGAAGAGGGAAGCAATGCTGTGGTTCACGGCGGTCGGTCATGAAAGAGGGGCCCCTTTCGGGGCCCCTCGATTTTTCCTGCCCGCTGCTTCATTCTTCCCGGCGGCGAAGGGCGCCCAGCAGCACGGCCGCCAGCCCCATCGCGCTGAGAAATGCAGCCGCCAGCAGCCAGGTCAGCTGCTCGAAACCGGTCAAGGGGAGACTCTTGGTATTGCCGTCATCAACTTGCCCGATGGCGGGAGGCTCAGGAGGTTCGACCACGATGCCGCCCACTTCAACCTCCGCGTTGAGGAAGTCGATGCCAATGAGGTCCTGGCCTGCCCCGAGGGTCACGCTCAGCGAGGCGGGGGAGGTGTTGGCCCAGCCGGAGGGAACAACCTCTTTTACCTCGTATTCCCCGGGCAAGAGCCCCGCGAAGTAGTAGGAGCCGTCGGCGGCCGTTACCGCCTGCCGCTCGAGGTCCTCGCCCTTCAGGGTTATGAGCACACCCCCGAGACCCGGCTCTTCCGCTTCGTGCACCCCGTTGGCGTTGAGGTCGTGCCACTTGTGGCCGGCTATGGACGAATAGCGCTCGTTGACGAAGTCGGCCCTCACAGTGGCCCCGGCCTCCAGCTCCAGGTCGACCGCCTCGGAGGACACGGCGTACCATCCCTCCGGCACGACCTCCCGGACCTGGTAGCTCCCGGCCTCCAGGCCTTCGAAGCGGTAGGAACCGTCCTCCGCGGTGAAGGTGGAGGCGATCAGTTCGCCGTCCCGCCACAGCTGGATCTCCACCCCGGCCAGCGGGGACAGGGAGGAGTCGGACTTGAGGCCCTCAATGGCTCCCGGCTCGGGCTCGACCAGGCGCTCGTTGACGAAGTCGGCCCTCACAGTGGCCCCGGCCTCCAGCTCCAGGTCGACCGCCTCGGAGGACACGGCGTACCATCCCTCCGGCACGACCTCCCGGACCTGGTAGCTCCCGGCCTCCAGGCCTTCGAAGCGGTAGGAACCGTCCTCCGCGGTGAAGGTGGAGGCGATCAGTTCGCCGTCCCGCCACAGCTGGATCTCCACCCCGGCCAGCGGGGACAGGGAGGAGTCGGACTTGAGGCCCTCAATGGCTCCCGGCTCGGGCTCGACCCCGGGGACGTGGATATGCACATCGACCTCATCGGTCAGGTCGCCCAACGACGCCAGGTTGTTGAGGATGTACTCTCCTGCTGCCGAGGCATGCAGGGTCTTATTGATGATTACCGTGTGGGGGGCTTGCGAGAGGTCCAAAGTCCAAGGTCCGTTGAGCGAAGCAGGAACCCCGTTAACCGTCACCGAGTCGATGGTATAGGTGAGGCCCAATGCAGGCGTGATGGTCTCCAGGTCTTGCAGCACTGCCGTGCTCCCGGAAGCGGCTGGCTTGGGGAAGCTCAAGCGGTAATGGAACAGATGAGTACCATCGGGGTGGTTGCTGATGGTTATCTCGATGAGGTTGCTCATGGCGGTCACGCTGGCCAGCGGTACCGGCAGGGTGAAGGTGCCCGAGTAAGCATATACGTGGGGTCCGCCCACCGGGATGACCGACGGGACCGTGGTGGTCACGCTGGTGGGCGCCGGCAGCCATGACGGCCCGCCCGCCTTGTACCAGACCGTGTCCGATACCGCGGTGACCAGAGCCGGCCACTCTCCGGTGTTCTGAACGTATATATTTCCATTGATGTGATAGGCACCGGTCTGCGCGGCGTTCACCGTTATGGTGAAACTCACCGGGGCGCTCTCGCCCACCTCCATTGCCAAGTGATCAGCGGATGCCTCCTTGTCGAGCGTCGCCGAGAACCCCGGCGCCTCTACCAGATCCACATCCTTGGATATATCCAAGCTGGTAACCTGGCGGCCACCCCGGTCCGAGGTGGCGAAGGCTAGCGGGAGAACCGCGTACATGAGCAGAAGCACCATCGCCAACAGGGTTGTCCCTCTTGCTGCCCTCCTTTCCTTTGCCTTCTTGATCTTGTCTTTCATCTTGAACATCTCCTTCTTTTTTCTTTTCTTGCCGGTCCTCCTGGAGGAACCGGTATATTCCATCTCTACTCTTGCTCTCTGGTTTAATTGGAACATTTAGGTTATTATTAAACAATGATTTAGAATACCCTAAAATTAGCTTAGCATCTCTCGCCCTTCTTTTGCCGCCGTTCTTCTCTGGAAGGCGCGGGGAAAAGACGGATACAATGTCTGCATGGAAAAAGGGACTCATGGATCGAAGCCGGTCATCCACGCGGTGGGTCTGGGGCCGGCCGGCCTGGACTTGCTCACCGTCCAGGCCATGCGCCTCCTCGAGAGCGGGAGACCCTTGTTCCTGCGCACTTCCCGCCATCCCGCGGCGGATGAGCTGGCCACCCGGGGGGTGGCCTTCGAGGCCCTGGACCGTTTCTACGAGGAAGGAGAGAGCTGCCGCTCGGTCTATGAGAAGATGGCGGGGTTCCTGGCGGGGAAAGCCAGGGAAGCCAGGGAGATAATCTACGCGGTCCCCGGCAACCCCTTGGTGGCCGAGGAGACGGTCTCCCTGCTGCTGAGCCGGGATGACCTGGAGGTCAGGACCTATCCCGCCCTGAGCTTCCTGGACGCGCTCTTCACCGCCCTGGGCCGGGACCCGGTGGAGGGGCTGCAAGTGCTGGATTCCTCGGAGGTGGCCCGCGGGAACACGAGCCGACTGGAGCCGCGCCTGGCCCTGGTGATCATGCAGGTGGATTCGCGGCTGCTGGCCTCCGATCTGAAGCTCACCCTGCTGGAGGTCTACCCCCCCGGGCACCAGGTGCGGGTGTGTTCCCGCCTGGGATCGCCGGAGCAGTCGGTGGTGGAGGTGGAGCTGGCGGAGCTGGATCACCGGGATCTTTTCGACCACCTGACCGCCCTTTATCTGGAGCCGCTGAGGGAGGAGGAGATCTACGACTTCAAGCGGCTCATGGACATAACCGGGAGGCTGCTGGGGCCGGATGGCTGCCCCTGGGACCGCCGTCAGACCCATGATTCCCTGGCCCGCCACCTGGTCGAGGAGAGCTTCGAGGCGGTCGAGTCCATCCGGCGGGGAGACCTGGAGCACCTGGCCGAGGAGCTGGGGGACATCCTGTTGCAGGTGGCGCTGCATTCCCAGCTGGCCCGCAACGAGGGCGCTTTCGGCGTGGAGGACGCCTTGCGCTCAATCGAGGAGAAACTCATCAGGCGCCATCCCCACGTCTTCGGGGATACCAGCGCGGACACCCCCGAGGAGGTCATCGCCAACTGGGAGCGCATCAAGACGGAAGAGGGGGGACACGCATCCCTGCTGGACGGGGTGGCGGAGGACCTGCCCGCCCTGCTCTTCGCCTACAAGCTGCAGACCCGCGCCGCCCGGGTCGGTTTCGACTGGGGTGCCGCGGAAGAGGTGCTGCCCAAGCTAGAGGAGGAGCTGGAGGAGATAAAGGCGGCGGTGGGCGGAAGGGGCAAGCTCTCCGAGGGAGAGCTGGAGATGGAGCTGGGCGACCTCCTCTTCTCGGTGGTCAACGTGTGCCGTCACCTGCGGGTGGACCCTGAGGTGGCTCTGCACCGCAGCGCCCGCAAGTTCCGCCGCCGCTTCCGGGCCATGGAGGAGATGTGCGGGCGGGAGGGGATCCGCCTGGAGGAGCTGGGCCTGGAGGAGCTGGACCGCCTCTGGGAACTCAGCAAGGAATGAGCCGTTCCCCGAACGGCGGCTCAGCGGACCCGGGGATCTGCCCCACGTGTCTTGTGATAAAATCTACGGGATGAAACTGAAAGGACTCATTCTCAGCGGCGGCGCGGGGACCCGCCTGCGGCCCATCACCCATACCAGCGCCAAGCAGCTGGTGCCGGTGGCCAACAAGCCCATCCTCTTCTACGGAATCGAGGAGCTGAGAGAAGCGGGGATCACCGACATCGGCATCATCGTGGGCGAGACGGAGGTGGAGATCCGCCAGGCCTGTGGCGACGGCTCCGCTTGGGGCGTCCGCCTCACCTATATCCGGCAGGAGGCCCCGCTGGGTTTGGCCCACGCCGTGCTCACCGCCCAGGATTACCTGGGAGACACCCCCTTCGTCATGTACTTGGGGGACAACCTGATCAAGGAGGGCATCGTCTCTCTGGTGGAGCGATTCCAGCACAGCGGGGCTGATGCCATGATCCTGCTGGCCAGGGTGAGCGAGCCGCAGCGTTTCGGAGTGGCCCGCTTAGAAGGGGACCGGGTGGTGGAACTGGTGGAAAAGCCCGAGGTGCCCCCCAGCGACCTCGCCCTGGTGGGCGTGTACATGTTCACCCCGGCCATCTTCGGGGCGGCCCGGGAGATCCGGCCCTCCTGGCGCGGAGAGCTGGAGATAACCGATGCCATCCAGCGGCTCATCGACCGGGGATTGAAGGTGGAGTCCCATGTCATAGAGGGGTGGTGGAAGGACACCGGGCGGCTGGAAGACCTCCTGGAAGCCAACCGCATGGTCCTGGAGGACCTGGAGCCGTGCTGCGCGGGAACGGTGGACGACCAGTCCCGCATCATCGGAAGGGTGGTGATCGAAGAGGGGGCCCGGGTGGAGCGGAGCGTGATCCGCGGGCCCGCCATCATCGGCTCAGGTTCGGTCATCACCGATTCCTTCGTGGGGCCGTTCACCTCCATCTACTACCGGGTGCGCCTGGAAGGATCGGAGATAGAGCATTCCATCGTGTTGGAGGACGCGGTCATCTCCGGGGTGGGAAGGCGCATCGAGGATAGCCTCATCGGCAAGGAGGTGACGGTCACCCGCTCCTCCTCCAAGCCCGAGGCCATCCGGCTGGTGCTGGGAGACCATTCCCGCGTGGACCTGGTCTGATTAATGGAACCGCCGGGGGAGAGTGGGCTATGCACGGACTGGTGGTGAGGGAGCTCAAGGTGGTCCCCCGGGCCCGCGGTGAGCTGATCGAGCTCCTCCCCGAGGGCGCGGAGGAGGCCCCGGTGCGCCATGCCTATCTCTCCGTGCTCTATAGGGGCGAGATGAGCGGCTGGCATCACCACCTCAGGAAGAAGGAGACCCTGGCCTGCCTGCTGGGCATGCTCAAACTGGTCCTATTCGATGACCGGGAAGATTCGCCCACCCGGGGGGAGCTGCGGGAGCTGTTCATCGGGGAGCACAATCCATGCAGCGTGAGCATACCGCCTGGTCTCAAGCACGCTGCCCGGGCTTACGGTGGTGAGCGAGCCCTGGTGCTGGTCCTCTCGGACCTACCCGCCCCGGAGGCGCAAGGGGACAAAGTGGAGGATCAGCCGCCCCTGGACTACGACTGGTCGCTGAGGATAACCTGAGGCTCGATCTCCGGTTGAGGCCTCCAATCGGGGCCAGGCCCGGACCTCCGATCCTTCCAATCGGTGCCAGGCACCTCTTGAAGGAAGCCCTGATTGACAGAATGTAGAAATTGAAGTTCTGGTGCCTGACCCCGATTGAAGATAAAATAAGTATATGGAGGAAGCGCGGCGCTCCGCAACGCTCTTGCAGCTGACCCACGCGGCTGTGGCCTTGGTCGCCGCCCTCCTTCCCTTCCACTCGCCATCTCGGCCGGGCTGGCTGGCCTGGGGCATCTGCCTCGGCGCCCTGGCAGTTCTGGGGGTCGCCGTCATGGCCGCCTCGCGGAGGCCGGATCTGCCCGATTATCTGACTACTGTGGTCTTAGCGGCTGACGCCGCCCTTCTCGGCGTGCTGGTCTATGAGAGCGGCGGGATCGCCAGCCCGCTCTTCCCGCTCATGCTGGGCTTGGTGGTGGTGGGATCTTTCCTCCTCACCTGGACGCGTGCCCTGGCCGGGGCCTTGATCGCCTCTCTCTTCTACCTGGCGGGGGTGCTGGCGGGGAGCGCGGGAGGATCCGTCCGCCCCTTCGACCTTGCCGTCAGGCTGGCCTCCTTCTTCGTGCTGATGGCGCTGGTTTCTTACCTGTCGGTGCTGGAGCGCAGAGAGCACGGGCGCAGCGCCCGCACGGAAACTCTCTACGAGATAAGCACCTCGCTGTCGCAGTCCCTCGACTTGGAGAAGACCCTGCAGAACATCCTGGAATCGACCGACCGGGTCTTCAACACGGACATCAGCTCCATCCGCCTGCTGGATCTCTCCGCCAAGACCCTGGTGGTCAAGGTCTCCGGGGCTGGGGAGAAGGGCAAGGAGGGTCAGATCGAGATAGGCCTGGGAGAGGGGTTCATCGGGTGGGTGGCGCAGGAAGGCCGCCCGCTCATCGTCAACGACATCTCCAGCGACCCGCGCTTTGCTGAGTTCCCTCGGGCCAAAAAGAAGGTGGCCTCGGCCCTGGCGGCCCCCATCCTGCTGGGGGGCAAGGTGGTGGGCGTGCTCTCCTGCGCCAGTTCCCGCCCCCGCGTCTTCAAACAGGAGGACCTGCAGCTGCTGGTGACCATCGCCAACCTGGCCGCCGCGGCCATCGAGCGGGCGGAGCTCTTCGAGCGCATCCGCGCCCGCAGCGACGTGATCGTCCACAACATCAGCTCCAGCCTCATCGTCACCGATCCCGCTGGCCGCATCACCCTCCTGAACCAGGCGGCCATGGACATGTTCGGCATCGATGATGGGTCCCGCGGTTCCGCGGTGCAGGATCTGCTGGAGGAGAGCATCCCCGGCTTCGGCGCTTTCTGGGAGCAGGTCGAGAAAAGGATGGCAGCCCGGGGCGTGGGGGACGGGGGGCAGGGATGGTCGCAGGAGCTCCGCGTGCCGGGGGAAGGGGAGCGGGTGCTGCTGGCCAAGGCCTCCCCCATCCGCTCCGGCTACGATGCCCTCACCGGCATCGTCCTCATCCTGGATGACATCACCGAACGGGTGAGGGTAGACGAGATCCGCAACGAGCTCATGCTGATCATTGCGCGGCGGGTGGAGGAGCTGTCAGCCCTGTACGAGATGGGCTATTCCCTGGCCAGCATGAGCGATACCCAGTACATGCTGGACACTCTGGTGAGGAGGGCGGTGGAGATCTTGGGCGGGCAGTGCGGGGCCCTCTCCCTCTACGACCCTGACCGCCAACTATTCGTGTATCGGGCGGCCAGCGGCATGCGCACGGACCTCGCTGGTTCGACCTTCCGCAGCGGGGAGGGCCTGCCGGGCATGGCCGCCCAACGCCGGGAGCCCCTGCGGCTGGAATCGGTCCGGCCCTCCGGCGCGGCCCTGGCGATGGGAGAGATGCCCCAACTGGTGTCGGCCCTGGCCGCCCCCATCGTCTGGCGGGACCGCACCACCGGCGTGATCGAGGTCTTCAGCGACGCGAATCGCCACGTCTTCAGCGAGGAGGAACTCTCCCTTTTAGCCATCTTCACCGGGCAGGCGGCCATAGCCCTGGAGAACGTCAAGCTCTACCAGATAATGTCGGAGGACAAGCTGCGCATGGAGTCCATCCTCCTGTCGGTGGCCGACGGGGTGGTGGCCATCAACCAGGATGCGCAGGTTATTCTGGTCAACTCGGAGGCGGAGAGGCTGTTGAACCTGCCGCCCTTCTCCGCCATCCAAGGCAAGCACGTCAAGGAGGTCATCCGCAACCCGGAGATCGCCAACCTCCTGCTGAAGAGCCTGAACTCCCAGGAGGAGCTGGCCACCGAGATCAACCAGAGCCTGCCCCGAGAGATGATCATGGAGATCCAGACCTCGGTCATCGACGACGATCGCCGGGAGAGGCGGGGGGTGGTGGCGGTGCTTCGGGACATCACCCGCATGCGCCGGCTGGAGCAGGCCAAGTCCGATTTCGTCTCCACCGTCTCCCACGAGCTGCGGACCCCCCTGACCTCCATCAAGGCCTACACCGCCACCCTGCTGCGCGAGGACGTGGATTTCAATCCCCAGACCCAGCGCGAGTTCCTGCGCATCATCGAGGAGGAGACCGACCGCCTCACCCGCCTCATCTCCGACCTGTTGGACGTCTCCCGCATCGAGTCGGGGAAGATGGAGCTGAAGGTCCGCCGCTTCGATTTCCTCGAGCTCCTGAAGATAGTGCTGGAGAAGGTGATGTCCCAGACGGACATCCATACCTTGCGCACCGAACTGCCCGAGGACCTCCCGCCGGTGGAGGCGGATCCCGACAAGATCGAGCAGGTCTTGTTGAACCTGCTGGGCAACGCGGTCAAGTACTCGCCACAGGGCGGCGAGATAGAGGTGGTGGTGAGGGAGTACCCGGGCAAGCTGGAGTGCGCCATCAGGGACCACGGCGTGGGCATCCCCCGCGAACACCTGGGGCGCATCTTCGAGAAGTTCAGCCGGGTGGACAACCGGGCCACCCGGGGGATCGGGGGGACCGGCCTCGGCCTGTACATCACCCGGAGCATCGTGGAGGCGCATGGCGGAACCATATGGGCGGAAAGCGCGCCGGGACAAGGAAGCGTGTTCCACTTCACCCTCCCCCTGGCATCGGCGAGGCGCCAGAGCCGGGAGTCGCCTGAGGGGGAGAAGGCCTGGTGAGTGAATGGCCGCCCCGTTCCCGGCCCGGCCCGCCGCTTTCGCGCCGGACCTCGGCATGACGGAGAGGGCGGGGGAGGGGATCGCGACCGCCTGAGGAGGGAGCATTGCAGGAGAGCAGACGGCCCATACGCGTGCTGGTAATCGATGACGAGCGCAATATCCTGGACATCGTGCGTTTCAATCTGGAGGTGGAGGGCTTCGAGGTGTTCACCGCGGCCGATGGCCTGGAGGCGCTGGCCATGGTGCACGAGGTAGCCCCCGACCTCATCCTCTGCGATATCATGATGCCGGAGCTGAGCGGGCTGGAGGTATGCCGCAAGCTGAAGGCGGACGGGCGCACCAACCAGATACCCATCGTGATGCTCTCGGCCAAGGCGCAGTCCCAGGACAAGCTGGACTCCATCGCTGCGGGAGCGGATGACTTCGTGACCAAGCCTTTCGACTTCGGGGACCTGGTGGCCCGCATCAGGATAAACCTCATCCGCGCGAAACAGAAGAAGGACGTCAGCCCCCTCACCGGCTTCCCCGGGAGCATCTCCATCGAGGCGGAGATAAAAAGCCGCATCAACCGGCAGGATAAGTTCGCCTGCCTCTACGTGGACATGGACAACTTCCGTCCCTTCAACGAGGTCTACGGGTTCCCCCAAGGGGACCTGGCCATAAAGCTCCTGGCCGAGATCATCGACGAGGCGGTGCGCAAGGAAGGCAACGTCGAGGACTTCATCGGTCACGGAGGCGGCGACGATTTCGTGGTGATAACCACCCCGGACCGGGCCAAGTCCATCGCCATCAACCTCATCGAGAACTTCGACCGCCGCATCTCCAGCCTGTTCCGCGAGGAGGACCTGCAGCGAGGTTATTTCATCCGCGTGGACCGGCAGGGGAAGGAGAGCTACATCCCCATCACCACCATCTCCATAGGCATCGCCAGCAACGAGCACCGCCGCATCTCCACCCACTGGGAGGTGGGGGAGATCGCCAAGGAAACGCTCAACTATGCCAAGTCCATCCCCGGGAGCACTTTTTTCGTGGACCGCAGGACCAAGTAGGGGAGAAGCAAGCCTCCTGGGTGGCCGGGTAAGGAGGGAAAGGGTTTGCAGGAGAGCAAGCGGATACTCATCATCGAGGACGAGGAGAACATCTCCCGCATCCTGCGCATCAACCTGGAGATGGAGGGGTACGAGGTGGTGGTGGCGGAGGACGGGGAGACGGGCTTTCTCGCTGCCCTGGAACACCGCCCCGACCTGATCACCCTGGACGTGCTGATGCCGAACCGGGACGGGTGGCAGACCCTGCGGGATCTGCGGGGAGACGAGCGGACCCGGGACATACCGGTGGTGATGATAACGGTGGTGGCGGAGCCCATGCGGGCGGTGGAGCTGGGGGCGGAGTATTACATCATCAAACCCTTCCGCTTCGAACAGGTGCTGGAGGTGATCCGGGGGGAGCTGGGGGA
>Ga0209162_1000426_pt1 | contig 46821 bp, 39 predicted proteins | sample YNPNPMetaG_FD_187121 | JGI IMG/M metagenome (GOLD analysis project Ga0209162, IMG submission 187121) | Anoxygenic and chlorotrophic microbial mat microbial communities from Yellowstone National Park, USA - YNP NP MetaG (SPAdes) (version 2) ...
CTGACCTCTTTGAACTTCTCTTCGGCAGACTTATCCCCCGGGTTGACGTCCGGATGGTATTTCCGGGCCAATTTGCGATATGCCGCTTTGATTTCCTTCTCGGAGGCGTTTTTATCGACTCCAAGTATCTTATAGTAATCTTTGTAGTTAGTTGCCACGGAACTTCCTACTTCCTATCTGTGGCACCATTGTTGGGTGCCGAAGAATATTGATGGGCGGGGACGAAAACCCTTACAAAACACCAGCCCCCGCCCCTTTTTCGACCAAGTAAGCTATTCAGCGCTCACCGCTATCTTCTTTGGCTTAACCTCTTCGGCCTTGGGTATTACTATTTCAAGCACGCCGTTGCGATAAGATGCCTTGACCTTATCTGGCTGCACAGGTACTCCAATGGTGAATGACCGTTCGAACGGCCCGTGAGGCCGCTCTACACGTATATACGAATCCTTCTCGCCATCTTCGATCTTCCGCTCGCCGCGAATAGTCAGGGATTCAGAAGTTACTTCGATGTCGATGTCTTCGCGATTCATCCCCGGCACTTCGGCGCGGACGATGAGGTCGCTCGCCGTTTCCAGGATATCCACTACGGGTGCCCAAGTGCGGTCAGAAGCCATCTCGCTTCGTGGAAACTTACCGCTCACTTGCTCGTTGAACATCCTGTTGATACGGTCCTGTAAGACACTCAGATCACGAAACGGATCCCATCTGCTGATCATTTTTTTGTTCACTCCTTTCTGACTTGGTGTATTAACCCTTGGGCTCGAGCCGATAACGCCGCGAACCCACAAGTCGAGTGTTCTAGATCAGGTGTTACTCTGCCTTAAACTCTGCGTCGATGACACCTTCATCCTCAGGAGCACTGCCGCCCTCGGAGGCGCTGCCCGTCGGCGCGCCAACCCCAGCTTCCGACTGCGGTGCCGACTTCTCATAGAGAAGCTGGGAGAGCTTATAACTCTGCTGCTGTAGTGCCTCGCTGGCGGTCTTGATGCGCTCAGTATCGTTGGACTCTACCGCCGATTTTAGCTCCGATATAGCGTTTTCGATGGCAAGTTTCTCGGCCGACGGAGCCTTGTCGCCAAGTTCTTTGAGCGTTTTCTCCGTGGTATAGATAAGCTGCTCGGCTAGATTCTTCGCCTCGGCGGCCTCTTTTAGTTTTCTATCTTCCTCGGCGTGGGCTTCGGCCTCTCGCATCATCCTGTCTATTTCTTCCTTGGACAGCCTTGTGGAGCCGGTGATGGTAATGCTCTGCTGTTTGCCGGTACCTAGGTCTTTGGCGGAGACGTTTACGATACCGTTAGCATCGATATCGAACGTGACCTCGATCTGGGGCACACCTCTGGGCGCTGGCGGAATGCCGGTCAAGTGGAATCTGCCCAGGCTATGGTTGTACTGCGCCATCTCCCGTTCACCTTGCAAAACGTGAATCTCCACCTCGGTTTGGCCGTCAGCCGCGGTCGTGTAAACCTTGCTCTTGCGCGTAGGGATGGTGGTGTTGCGCTCTATGAGCTTATCCGTGATGCCGCCAAGCGTCTCGACGCCTAGCGTAAGCGGCGTGACGTCTACCAACACCACACCCTTTACCTCTCCGCCAAGCACACCCGCTTGGATCGCCGCACCAACCGCAACGACCTCATCCGGGTTAACGCCTCTGTTAGGCTCCTTGCCTCCTGCCAGCTTCTTCACAAGCTCTACCACCATAGGCATACGGGTCGATCCGCCAACCAGCACAATCTCGTCGATGTCCGACTCGCTGATCTTGGCGTCGGCCATAGCTTTCTTATATGGATCAATGCACCTATCCAACAGGTCGCGCGTGAGTTCTTCGAACTTGGCCCGAGTCAGGCTCATGTCCAGGTGCTTGGGGCCGGAAGCATCCGCCGTGATGTAGGGCAAGTTGATGTTAGTCTGCACCATCGAGGACAACTCGATCTTGGCTTTCTCGGCGGCTTCGCGCACTCTCTGGAGAGCCTGGCGATCGTTCCTTAGGTCTATGCCTTGCTGTGCTTTGAACTCGTCGCAGATGTAGTCCACAATACGCTGATCCCAGTCATCGCCGCCCAAATGCGTGTCGCCTGAAGTCGACTTCACCTGGAACACGCCTTCGCCAACTTCAAGAATAGAGACGTCGAACGTTCCGCCGCCTAAGTCCCAAACCAGGATCGTCTCGTTGCCCTTCTTGTCCAAACCATAGGCTAGCGAAGCGGCGGTGGGCTCGTTGATTATCCTGAGCACCTTCAGCCCGGCTATCTCGCCGGCGTGCTTGGTGGCGGTCCTCTGCATGTCATTGAAGTAGGCGGGTACCGTGATCACTGCCTGGGTTACTTCTTCACCCAGGTATGCCTCGGCGTCCGTCTTGAGCTTCTGGAGGATCATCGCCGAGATCTCCTCAGCCGTGTAGGATCGGTCGTCTATCGTAATCTTATGATCAGTGCCCATGTGCCGCTTGATTGAGCTGATGGTTCTGTCTGGGTTTAGTATTGCCTGGCGCTTTGCTGTAATGCCTACAAGTCGTTCGCCACTCTTAGAAAAGCCAACCACCGAAGGTGTCGTGCGACTTCCTTCGGCGTTTGGAATGACTATTGGTTCACCGCCCTCCATCACTGCAACCACGCTATTGGTGGTACCTAGGTCTATTCCTACTGTTTTGGCCAATGTTGTTCACCTCCGCGTATAGTCGATGCCCGCCGTTGAGTTTTACCAAACAGTCGATTGATTACCCTATTCTAGTGTCATTATCGGCTGATATGATTATATGACTTGATAGCATTATTGTCAAGTAAATCCCTATTCTTTTTGCCCGGTTTCCGTGCTTTCTACACATTAAAATTGCTTCGAAGCCCAAATTGGCGATTGGTTCTTGCCTACCAATCAGTTATAATCAGATCGGCAATGTGGAAACCTTATGCCTATGGATTGGCCCTAACAGGTTTTGGAGCCGCAGTCCAGAAACTGGACGCAGCGCTGTTCAAGTGTGTCAACCATAATCTTGCTTGCCCTGTGCTGGATTATCTGATGTTGGCCAGCACGTGGCTTGGCGTTGGTACAGTGCAGTCCGGCGCTAGCCTGCTGCTCATCTTCTTGGGTTATGTTCTAAACCGGGATGTGCTCCGCAGAGCAGGATTTGCGGGCTTGTATGCTTTTGCGCTATCCGGACTTGGCGTACAGATTGCCAAGCTAATTTGGAACAGGCCACGCCCGCCCATGACCTTATTCGACGTTCGCTTGATTGATGTTCCTCGCTTCGCTCACAGTTTTCCGTCGGGACACTCGATGACGACCTTCGCTGTGTGTGCGGCTTTAAGTACTGTTTTTCCTATGCTCAGACCATGGCTTCTCTCTGCCGCATGTGTCACAGCCATTTCCCGTGTCTATTTGGGGGTTCATTATCCATTGGATGTGATCTATGGTGCTCTTTGGGGATTACTCATTGGCGTCGCGTGTGCCAAGGCGGTGATGAAGGGAGCGCCACAGGAGCTGAATCATTCGGTTCCAGACAAGAGGGATCGGGACTCAAAAGCTACGCTGCGGTTGCTGGGTGGGTTTTGCTTGGCTTCGTTCTTTTGGCGGCTTGGAGTGGTTCCGCTGATAGGGCTGGACGAGTCCCTCTACGCCGAATGCTCACGCGAGATGTTGGCGTCGGGCGATTTCGTAATACCTCGGGTCAACGGCGAGTTCTTTTTCGATAAACCGCCTCTTGCATACTGGCTGCAAGCGGCTTCGATGGCCGGTTTAGGCGTCAGCTCTTTCGCGGTTCGGTTCCCATCAGCGCTGGCTGTGACCGCACTGGCGTTCTTCACCTATTGGCTAGCTGCTCGTCTGTTCGATCGCAGATCGGCCGGCTTTGCTGCGTTTGCCCTTGCTGCCAATATGCTTACTGTGGCAATGGCGCGACTTTGCTCACTTGACGGTCTCTTCGCTCTGTGGATCACTGTCTCGCTGGGCCTGTTTCTGCTTTCTTATCAAAGTAAGATAGGTAACTGGGGATATGCGGGATCTTGGGCGGCGGCGGGGTTGTCCGTGCTTACGAAAGGACCCGCAGGCGTCGTGGTGATCGCAGCGGTGACTGGGCTGTTCCTGCTCCTCCGACGAAAGTCCAAGCCGTTTCCCGGTGCGTGGGGAGCGTGGTCCGTGCTGATGTTCATCATATCCATACCGTGGTTTGTGATGGTGCAAATCAAAAGCGGAGGCACGTTCTTCGGGGAGTTTGTGATTCATCAGAACTTGCAGCGGGCGCTTGGCCAAGATTTTCAGCACAATCAGGCCTTTTGGTTCTATGCGCCGGTGTTCCTTGCGGGTTTCTTTCCGTGGAGCGTGATGCTTCCAGCCGCGTCGCTGCGTCTAATTCGTCTGCAACCCGAAGACGATCGAGGCGAGGCGGTGCTGTTTGCGGCGGTTTGGGTAGCGGTGGTGTTCGTGATATTCTCGGCGTTTAGATCCAAGCTGCCGACCTACATCTTCCCTATGTATCCATCGGCGGCGCTGTTGGTGGGGGCGTTGTGGTCCGGAGCCGATCAGTGTCCGCAGACGACGCGCAGGGTTCTTGGTGCTGCGGCGCTGGTCGCAGTGGCGATATTCGGGGGGATGTTTGTGGCTCTGCGCTATCTCCCGCAGCCTATTCCAGGGCTGGGTCCGGCCCTAATGTGCATGGGCTCGGCGCTCGCCGTTGGAGCGGTTGCCGCTCTGATATTGAATCGCTTGCGGAGACCGACCCAAGCGTTTGCCGCGCTAGCTGCGTCTATGCTATTGTTCACATTGGCAGCTACCGGATTGGGGTTACCTTCAGCTTCGAAGACACTAGCGGAGCCGCCAGCGACGATTGGCCGAGCACTGAGAGACTGGCAAGGCACAATCTATGCCGTCGATCTCAAAAAGGCCGGCCCGGCGATAGCTTTCTATGCGCGCCAGCCTATCAGGCAGATCACGCCCGAGGCGCTGCGAATACGAATGCGGAAAAGTCGGGAGGCGCTGGTTGTCGCACAAGTGCGCGATGCTGCCCTGATTCCACACGGCGCAAGACTTTTGATGCGTATCGGGCCGCTGGTGGTCTACAGGCTTTGACATCGGCAAGCGCCCCTTAGTCAGGCTTGCCGAGTGATAGGCGCGACCGCAGTGCCAACCCGACTATTCGCATCTGCACCTGCATCAGCCCGATCACAGCCTTCACGCCAATTGAACACTCCAAATCAGTGAGTTCTTCTGTTGTTGCCTTGCAGAAATAAGCAGTGCATTGCATGGGGCGCAGTTCATAGGGCAGGCGACAGCCTTGGTTGGTGAGTTCGGGGCAGTATCCGGCAACTGGTTGAAGATCGCAGCGTGACGCACGCTCGGCTTCGTTTGGAGCCATGATTTCATAGGCAGGCATGCGACCAGAGACCCGGCGTGCGCTGCGGTGAGGAGTGTCGGGCACCTGAAGCACGCGGTCGGTGAAAGCGTCCCGTTCCCTCGCGCCGCCGCAACACTTGCCCCTGCACTTCGCGCAGACGTGGTCGTGCGATTGTCCAATGCGGTTAAGCACCCGCTGGCACTGTTTGCGGCGTTCGTTGAGCTTGGCCAGAGCATTGCTGTGGTGCCCACTTACGCCGAGGATACGTGCAGCATGGTTGCAGATGATCTCACAGGTACGAAACAACGGACGCGAGTGGAAGAGGAACCGCCTCCTGGCCAAGAAACCCATCAATTGTTACCTCTCGGGTGGTGACTGGTTAATTAGTAGATAGATATAGATTTCGGGAGAAATTTGTTCATTTTCGGCGGACCATCATTCTGACAGAAGCGAAAAATCTTTTGTTCCGACGTATCCTTGCTATCAACACATAGTTCCGTACTTCGACGGTGCTTCGCTCCAAGTAACGAATTTAGGGAATGCTGATCTGGCAGATCCGCAAGAAATTATCGCACCTAAACGGGGGCCGTCTTAAGGCGGGCCCCCGTTGATTATTGACTAAGCCTTTTCCAGTTCAAACGTCTTGTGCAACGCTCTTACGGCTTGCTTCACCATACTGCGGTCAATCAGACAGGTGATCCTAATCTCGCTAGTGGTGATGGAGAGGATGTTGATGCCTTCGGCGGCTAGCGCCTGGAACATACTGTCCGCGTAGCCGGGGCTGCTTCGCATGCCGCTGCCGACCACAGAAACCTTGGCTACATTCTGGTCAGTCTTGACTTCGCGTGCTCCTAGTTCCGGCAGAACCGGTTCAAGAGCTTTCATCACCTTGTCGTAGTCAGCGTCGGAGACGGTGAACGATACGTCAGTGTGGCCTTCTGAGCTGACGTTCTGCACGATCACGTCAACGTTTACATTTGCCTCGGCGACCGCATGGAATATGCGCGCGGCGATGCCGGGCTTATCCGGCACGGCGACGATGGTCACACGAGTAACGTCAGTATCATGAGCAATCCCTCTAACCGGGTTGCGTACTTCCATATCGGGGTCCTCCTTCTTGATCAACGTGCCAGGCACGTTTCTCGTGCTATTGGCAACGAGTATCTCGACGTCGTAGATCTGTCCGAGCTCGACTGCTCGCGAGTGCATTACCCGTGCACCTTGGCCTGCCATTTCAAGCATTTCTTCGTAGGAAATTGTTGAGAGCTTGCGGGCATTGGGCTCAATCCTCGGGTCGGCGGTGAAAACGCCGTCGACGTCGGTGTAGATCTCGCAACTGTCGGCCTTAAGCGCTGCTGCGAGGGCTACGGCTGTCGTATCGGACCCGCCGCGGCCAAGTGTGGTGATATCGGCCCAGCTTGCGTTTTCGGTAATTCCTTGGAAACCGGCCACCACTACCACGTTGCCTCTGTTGAGTTCGTCTTTAAGCCTCTTGACATCGATCTTGAGGATTCGCGCTTTGCCCGGTGTTTTCTCCGTGATGATTCCGGCCTGCCCTCCAGTGAGTGAAACAGCTTTCACTCCCAGGTCGTGCAGCGCTATAGCCATCAGCGCGCTGGAAGCCTGCTCGCCGGTTGAAAGCAGCTTATCCATTTCTCGGTCATCGGGCATTGCGCACAGCGCTTTCGCCATGCTGATCAGTTCGTCCGTCGTGTCTCCCATCGCGGAGACCACAACCACCATCTGCGCGGTCTTTGCGCGGTCGGCGATACGTGCGGCGACGGCTGCGATCTTCTCAGTAGTGGCGACTGAACTACCGCCATACTTTTGAACGACAATCACTACGCGTTCCCCCTTCGCGGCTGATCTTGGAGGTTCCGTAGAACCACGCTTGCTGCCGCGTTATTGGCCATAACAGCCGCTACAGGATAGCACATTGTAGGCGCACTAAACAAGACAGAGACTGTTTGATATTCACTGAATCCATCACCTCGAGAGGAGCACTAGCGGAGCCGAGAGGCCAGCTTTGGTGTTTAGCGTGCGCCGAAACAATTTCCTCCACTTCGGTCGGAATGACACTTCCCAAATTGAATAGGTTGAACCGTGCGGGCCAAAGGGAGGCTCTCAGATGAATCAAGATAGCGTCGTCAGCACAACAATTGCCGTAATAGACGATAAGGCGTAGCGCTGGCCGCTACTCCAATCTCGCGAACTTAAGAGCGCTGGCGCAGGAGCAGTCACGGGTATCGGGTATGCGCTTCACCATCTCCATGATCAGCCTCTTCACACGCTCGTTGTTGGCTTCGAGGACCTTCACGATCTCGGCCGCGTTCACCGGCTCCGCGCCGCCCTCGGCCACTATGCCCACATCGTAGTCGGTGATGAGGGCTATGTTGACGTAGCAGATCTCCTGTTCCATCGCAAGGATGCACTCGGGGTACTGGGTCATGTTCACTACATGCCAGCCCATCCTCGTGAACCACTGGCTCTCCGCTCGGCTCGAAAACCGTGGACCCTGAATCACCACGCAGGTGCCGCCGTCGTGCATGTTGATGCCCTGCTCACGCCCAATCTCGACTGCCAGTTTGCGAAGAACCCGGCAATAGGGCTCGGCGGATGAGATGTGGGTAGCTACGGGGCCGTCGTAAAACGTGTCTTTGCGGCCAGAAGTGCGGTCAACGAACTGATCGCAAACCACGAAATCGCCTGGCCTGATATCTGCCTGCAGACTGCCGACGCAGTTGGGCCCGATGATGCGAGTCACACCGAGCTGTTTCATCGCCCAGATGTTCGCGCGGTAGGGGATCATGTGGGGAGGAAGCTGGTGATGCTTGCCGTGGCGAGGCAGGAACGCCACTTGCTTGCCAGCTATCGTGCCAATCGTTATCGTATCGCTGGGCGCGCCGTAGGGGGTGTCCAGCTTCACCTCGCGGAAATCATCCATCAGAGAATAGAAGCCGGAGCCGCCGAAGACTCCGATCTCAGCTCTTGGATCGGTCATCTCATCCCCCTAGTAACAAGCTAATTGCTCTTTTTGATGCCTTCGAGCGCCTGGAGCGCCGCCGCCTGCTCGGCCTGCTTCTTGCTCTTACCCTCGCCCCGGCCCAGCACTTCCTCGCCGAGCCTTGCTTCGATGGTGAAGGTCTTGTCGTGGTCCGCGCCGGATTCCATCACTACGACATAAGACGGAGCCTTCTTGTGCAGCCCCTGCGTGTGCTCCTGGAGCAGGGTCTTGTAGTCCCTGTTGTGCTCCTTGCGCTCTATATCGAGCAGGATCGACTCCAACGCCCTCAGCACAAACTGCCGCGCCGCCTCCAGGCCGCAATCCAAATAGATAGTGGCCACAAGCGCCTCAAAAGCATCTGCCAGTATCGACAGGCGCTTTCGCCCGCCGCTGGCTTCCTCGCCCGTGCTCATCAGTATCATGTCAGCAAGGCCCAATGCTCTGGCACTCTCCGCAAGCACCGGCTCGCTCACCGCTACCGCCTTCGCCTTGGCCAGGTCGCCCTCGGCGCGCTCAGGGAACTTGCTGTAGAGGTATTCCGCGACCACGATTCCCAACACCGAGTCACCCAGGAACTCCAGCCTCTCATTGGACATCGCCTCCGCGGACTCGCCCAGGAACGACCTGTGCGTGAGGGCCTGCCGCAGGAGGGTGTAGTCGTGTATATCGACCTGAAGCTTCCTCGCGATTTGTTGCAGCGCCTTGGTATCGGTTATCATACGCGGACCTTGAGCCTATTCCAGCTTCGCGACGGCCTCTTGGAGACAGTCCATGCCTTTCTCAATGTTAGCCATCGAGGTGGCGTAGGATATGCGCGCGTAGTTATCCGCCCCAAAACCGCTCCCGGCCACAATGGCTATCTTCGCCTCCGCGAGAGCGAAATCGGCGAAATCATCGGAGTTCGCTATCTGCTTACCCCGGAATCGGCGGCCGTAAAGACCGGAGACATTCGGGAATACGTAAAACGCGCCGCCGGGAGTGGCACAGGAGATGCCGTCGATGGCGTTCAAGCGTGAGACGATATACTTGCGGCGCTTGTCGAACTCGGCTACCATATCCGTCACCACGTTCTGCGGGCCTGTGAGCGCCGCGACCGCCGCCGGCTGAGTGAACGAGACCAGGTTCGACGCGCTGTGGCTTTGTATTGCCTCCATTGCGTCCACCAGTTCTTGCTCTGCGGCCACATAGCCCAGACGCCATCCGGTCATCGAAAACGCCTTGGAGAAGCCGTTCACGGTGATGGTGAGCTTCTTGATCGTCTCGCCAAGCGAGGCGATGCTTACGTGCTCGCGCCCATCGTAGATGATCTTTTCGTAGATCTCGTCGGAAAGCACGTAGAAGCCTTTCTCTACGGCTAACTCGGCGATCTGCTCGATCTGCTTGCGATCGTAGACGCCGCCGGTTGGGTTCGACGGACTGTTCAATATGAGCATACGGGTTCTTGGGGTTACCGCCGCGCGCAGTCGGTCGATGGGCACGGTGAAGCCGGTGGACTCGTCGGTGTCGATCACTACCATCTTGCCGTCGGCCATTTTCACTATCTCGGGGTAGCTGACCCAATAAGGCGCAGGCACGATCACCTCGTCGCCGGGGTTTATTGTCGCCAGTACGGCATTATAAATGGAGTGCTTGGCGCCAAGGGAGACTATGATTTCGCTGGGCTTATACTCGAGGCCGTTTTCCGCGTTGAGCTTTTCGCAGATTGCCTTCCTGAGTTCAATGGTCCCCGCCGTCGGGGTGTATTTTGTGAAGCCCTTTGCAAGTGACTCAACAGCGGCGTCCTTGATGTGCTGGGGTGTGTCGAAGTCGGGCTCGCCCGCGCCGAAGTTCACTACGTCAATTCCCTCGGCCTGCATCTGTTTCGCCTTTGCGGATATCGCCAGCGTCGGCGACGGACTTATCTGTTTTGCTTTCTCGGATATATACACGCCACTCTCCTGTGCCGATTTGCTGCACACCTTCGTGCCCGCTACCAATGAATGAAAATTGCCTGTGTTGCCGGTGTTTGGGAACTCTGTCCCGAAATGGTTACGCTTGCGAAACCACTTTGGGCGATGGCTCCTGAAATGGGGGCGTAGTCAGACCATCGCAAGGTAGGTGAGGACGTCGCCTAGGTTAGCGGCCATGAACTCGACGGCCCCAACAGCGCGGCGGTAATCCATTCGAGTCGGTCCCAGCACCCCGATGGTGCCGGCCACGCGACGACCGATCCGATACTTGGCTCCCACAAAGCTACAATCGCTCATCACGCCTATCGGGTTCTCGGAACCAATGATTACTGTAGCGCCCGGCCCGAGATAGACGGAAGAGAAGAGCTTATACAGCGCGCTGCGCTCCTCGAGTACCGACAGCAGCGCTTCCAGGCGATCAAGCTTCTTAAACTCCGGCTGCTGAATTATGTAGTTGGCCCCCTCAATGTGGACTTCTGCGTTTTCTGCGGCCTCGCACTCCCGAGCCAGGAAATCGCGCATATCCTCCCAAAGTTCGTCAAAATACACTGCGTCGGGTTCTGTCTGATCCATCGACGCGGCATCTCCCAGTGTCTTGCCAGCGAGCCTTTGCGTTAGGAAGTTGGCGGCAGCGGTGGGGTCGAGCTTGCCGCACTGCGCAGGTAGCTCTAGTACGTCGTGGAGGACCCGTCCGCTGTCGAGAACCAGTACCGCAAGCAACTTCGTTGCACCGAGCTGAGATATGGTAACGTGGCTTATATGGTCGTCCTTGAGCTGCGGTCGCGTAGCGATTGAGGCGTATCGTGAAAGCTGCGACAGAATCCGACAGGTTTGCTCGATAACCAAATCAATCTCGCTCCTGGGCGTCAGTTTTTCCCGGGCTTGATTCGCTTCCGAGCTCGGAATACCTGCCGCGCCCATCAGCCAGTCAACGTAGAACCTATACCCCAGGTCGCTGGGCACACGCCCTGCGGAGGTATGTGGTTGCCGAAGGTAGCCCATCTCAGAAAGTTCAGCCATCTCGTTGCGAATGGTGGCCGACCTAACTCCTAGCTGGTAGCGGGCCATGATTCCGGCCGAGCCGACAGGTTCAGCCGTGCGCACGTAGTCGTCGACTACGGCCTTAAGTATGGTTTGTTTACGGCTATCGAGGGGAGCAATCGTTGCTGCCATTTCATCTGGATATTACCGCGCAGATTGGAGGTTGTCAAGACGCCGGGGAACGTCAACTCGCTTTGCTTCTTAAGCGCTATCATTCCAACCGAAACAAGCGAATCTGTTTCTCCAACCTGCCTTGCACACAACGCCGGATTATTCGCTAGGCTAGCAGTCTACTCGGAAAGACGAGTCTACTGAATGCTTAATTTCGCTTCAGCGTAGGCGTGCGGCCACATCTTTTCGGATCTAGAGGCCAACACGCCTGTCGATTATACCGCCTACGTTGGTTTTCCTAATAGTTTGAACATAATCTTCTTGTATGCCTCGACGCCGGGCTGGTCGAAAGGGTTCACGCCGAGAGCTAGCCCACTTAGCGCGCAGGCGAGTTCGAAGAAATAAATCAGGCAACCTAGACCACGAGCGTCGAGCTTTTTCACGAGTATAGAGAGGTTCGGTACCCCGCCGTCACGATGTGCCCGAGCCGTCGCTAGATATGCCTTCGAGTTTACAAAGCTTAACAGCTTATTCCCAAGGTAATTCATTCCATCCACGTCGTCCTGATCTGATGGTACCCTTACCACCGGCTCGCCGGTCTCTATCGTCAAGAACGTTTCCGCCAAAATCCGTCTTCCCTGCTGAACATACTGGCCTAGCGAGTGCAGGTCGGTAGTATAGTCTACCGAGTCCGGCCACAGTGCGCAGTGTTCTTTGCCCTCGCTCTCGCCGTAGAGCTGCTTCCACCACTCCGCCAAGTAGTGCAATCGAGGTTCGAACGTAGCTAGAATCTCCACGTTGAACCCTTGATGGTAGAGCACATTGCGGGCGGCTGCATAGTAGTAGGCGGGGTTGTCATCGGGCTTCTGCTTAACACAGTGCTGGGCACACTCCACCGCTCCCGCAACCAGCTTATCCACGTCCACGCCAGCGTAGGCAATGGGCAGCAGGCCGACAGCCGACAGCACCGAGTACCGCCCGCCGATGTCGTCCGGAACTACAAATGTCTCGTAGCCCTCTTTCCTCGCCAGCTTCAGCAGAGCGCCCTTGTTGGCATCGGTGGTCGCGACAATCTTCTTCGCGGCATCAGACCCTGCCAGATCTCGCAGTACGCGAAAAGCTATTGCAGGCTCCGTTGTGGTTCCCGATTTGGAGACAACGTTTATCGCCACTCGCTTTCCCTTAAGTGTCCTGCGCAGGCGAGCGGTGTAGTGCGCGGATATGTTTTGCCCTGCATATACTACGCGGTCAGGGTTGTCTCCCAGGGCTTCGATCACCGCCCTAGCCCCGAGATACGAGCCACCGACACCGATAACCAACAGCACATCGGTTTCTTCCGCAAGCCGCCTCGCGGTTGATTTAAGCCGCGACATCTCATCAGCCGTTAAAATGCTATCCGGCTCAATCCAGCCGGTCATTTCTCCGCCAGCGCATTTGCGGGATCTCAGCATCTCGTCCACACGCTCCAACTGGCCAAACCGGGATTTCAACATTTCCTCAGTCACGTCGGGCGCGAGATACTTTATATCTAGCGATATCGGCAGCGATCCGAACCTAATAGCCATACCAAACCTCGTCAATCGTTGTTTTCTATCTTGTTAAACTGATTCATCGCCGATTGCACGCCATCCTTGAGGAGAGCCTCCACAGCGTCTGCGGCGCGTTCCAGGGCCACTTCTATTATTGCTCGCTCTTGGCGGTTGAAGCGCGAAAGGACATGGTCGACTACATCGCCCTGTCGGCCTATACCAATGCGCAGACGTGGGAAGTCCTCCGACTGGAGATGAGTGATAATGCTTTTCATTCCCTTGTGACCGCCGGACGATCCCTTCGTCCGCAGTCGAATCCGCCCCAACGGCAAGTCAATGTCGTCATAGATCACAATTACGTCTTTGGGCTCTATACCGTGTTTGCCGGCAATTTGACCAACCGCCAACCCACTGTCGTTCATAAACGTCTGTGGCTTAACCAGCAGCACGTTTTCGTCGCCTATCTTGACGCAGCCGACCAATGCCCTGCACTGCCTGCCCAGCACCTTGGTGTGATAGCGACGCGCCAGGATGTCCACTACGTCGAAGCCGACATTGTGTCTGGTATGGGCGTAATTCCTGCCCGGGTTACCCAGCCCAACTATCAGCTTCACGTGCGACCTTTCCAGTTGGAGCTGAACAGCTCGCTCACGCTACCCTCGACGTGGATTCGTTTAATTGCGTCTGCCAACAGCCCAGCCACTGAAACGACATCAATCTTCGAATCACGTTTTTCGAAGGGTAGTGGAATCGTATCGGTAATAATAAGCTTCTTCACCGGCGATGCCAAAATCCGGTCCGTGGCATTGCCCGACAACACGCCGTGCGTGCAGGCAGCGTAAACCTCCTTCGCGCCCCGTTCCATCAGGGCTAACGTGCCGTTGACTACTGATCCGCCTGTGTCGATCATATCGTCAAACATAATCGCGGTTCGTCCTTGCACATCACCAATGAGCTCCGTTACCTCGCACTTGTTGGGCTCCGGCCTACGCTTAACGATAATGGCAAGTGGAGTGCCCAAGCTTTCCGCTAGCGCTGTGGCTCTCGGCACACCTCCCACATCCGGGCTTACTACAACCGAGTTCTCCGGCCCGACGATTTCCTTCTTTAAGTAATCGGCGATAATTGGTCCGGCGTAAAGATGATCTACTGGTAGGTCGAAGAAGCCGACAATTTGCGCCGCGTGAAGGTCTACCGTGAGCAATCGCGATGCCCCGGCAGTAGAGATGAGGTTTGCTACCAGCTTGGCCGTTACCGGTTCCCGAGGCTTCACTTTCTTGTCTTGCCGTGCGTAGCAGTAATAGGGCATCACCACGTTCACACGCCTTGCAGAGGCGCGGCGGAAGGCGTCGATCATAATGAGCAGTTCCATAAGGTTATCGTTCACCGGATTGGAACCTGGTTGAACGAGGAAAACGTCATCGCCGCGCACGCTTTGTTCCACCTGCACGCGAATCTCGCCGTCGGAGAATTTCTTCAGCGTCATCTCGCCGACCGGTATCCCCAGCTCCTGGGCTATTCTCTTGGATAGCTCTGGGTTCCCGGTGCCCGAGAATAGTTTGAGATCATTCACCGCTCCGCACCCCCTTCGCGCCATCGGAGATAGTTACCCCGGTCAAGTGGGCAAACGGACCGATCTCGCAGCCAGAGCCGATGACACTTGCGCCTTCGATCACACTGCAGGGCTTTATAACCGTATCGGGGCCTATCTTGACGTCTATATCTATGTAAGTGGTTGCAGGGTCCACAATTGTAACACCGGCAAGCATATGAGCCTTGTTGATACGTGCCCGTACGATCGCTGCCACCTCGGCAAGCTCCGCTCGGTTATTGATGCCTAAAGTGTCCCGGGCATCCGAGGCAGTTACAGCGCCCACGCGTTCCCCGTCACGGTTCAAAAGCTCAATGACGTCGGTGAGGTAGTATTCTGACTGCGCGTTGTCGGATTTGAGCTCAGCTAGCTTTGCTTCCAATAGATTTCGTCGGAAGCAGTAAATGGAGGTGTTGATTTCGTGGATAGCAAGGGTTTCCGGGTTGGCGTCTCGCGCTTCTTGTATCTTCAGCACTGCACCGGAGGCGTCCCGAATCACGCGCCCGTAAGATGCCGGGTCCTCCAAAACTGCAGTCAGTAATGTGGCTGCGTTGCCCTCTGCGCAATGCGTTGCAATGAGTTTGGATAAAGTTTGAGGAGTGATAAGTGGCGTGTCACCGGGCAGTACCAATACGTCTTTTGCTGATTCATGCACGGACGGCATAGCCTCTCGGCAGGCATGGCCGGTACCGAGTTGTTGGGCCTGGTAGGCGTAAGAGACGTCATTGCCAAGAGTTGACTTCACGGCCTCCGCCTCGTGTCCAATGACCACTATGATCGTGTCGATACCCGCCGCTTTGCATGCGTCGATCACGTAGCGAGTCACCGGTTTGCCACATATTGGGTGAACGGCTTTGGGCAGTGCAGACTTCATTCGGGTAGACTTGCCCGCAGCCATAACAACAGCAGCTATATCAACGCTCAACTTGCGCTCCCTTGGTCGTAGTTCCGCGAGCTATTATAGCAGATGAAAACCGCTTGCGTGCAGCGACGTCGGCGACATGCACAAAAGCGGAAAAAGTCTCGCAGCCTTGGCACTGACAGCAATATCTGTGGTTTCGACCGACCACGAGATAGTATTCAATCAATACGTCAAGGAGGGCCGTCCATTGTCCGCGGCAGGGGAATGGGCCTGACCAACTTGGCCTGGATTCACCACGCAAACCCAAATCTCCGTTTTACTGTACCCATCATCTGCTTTTCGGTGTCCCCTATCCGGTGGCTAACCAGATCGCTCCTGACCTTGACACTCACGCTGACCGATAGTTAAGATGAGAGCGTGGGAATCGAATACCGGACCAGTCAGGGCTTTGGCGATAACCCGTATATCCGGCCAAAGCCCTTAGGGGCTATGTACGGTTCGGCAGCCGAGGAGCCGCAGATGGCGCTTGAGAAACTGATTGATCTGACCGACGACTACACTAAGTTTAAGGAAATGGCAGGTTACCTGGATGCCGGCGGCAAGTTGGTTCAGCTCGAAGGACTCGCTGGCTCCGCCAAAGGCTGGATTGTAGCCGGGCTGTTCAGGAGGTTTGGGCGCACCATGCTCGTGCTTACTTTCACCTACGAGCAGGCAGAACGCATCGCCGAAGACTTGACATACTACGGCATTCTCGCCCAGCAGGTGCTCTTCTATCCGCCCAGCGATTCTCTGATCTTTGAGGATGGGCCGCCCGACTTCGGTGTTATCGGCGAGCGTATGAGCTCGCTTCAGGCGCTTTTGGCTGGTCGCGAGGTGGTGATAGTGGCGCCTATAAATGCAGCTCTCCGCCGGACTATGCCAAAGGATGTGCTAAGGCAGTCCTACGCGACAGTTACGGTCGGTGACGAGCTCGACCTGGACGAGTTCTGCTTGCAGTTAGTCAAAATGGGATACGAGCGCACGGATATCGTGGACCGCCACGGCGAGTTTAGCAGACGCGGCGGATTGGTGGACGTTTACGCCTCTAATGAAGACGACCCATTGCGCATCGAGCTCTTTGGCGACCAGATCGACAGCATTCGGCATTTTGATAGCGCCAGCCAACGCTCCATCGACAAGATTCAGTCGGCGACTATTCTGCCTGCGCGTGAGGTGTTGCTTACCGAGGAAAATACTGCCCGCGCTGTCGCTCGGATTCGTCAAGAGTTGGACGCGCAGTCCGAAAGCCTTGACAACACTGAGGATAAGGAAGCCGCCAAGCGCTTGCGCGAGCACGTCGAGGATGCAATAGCAGGCCTTGAAAACCAGGGCTACTTTGACGATATTGAGTTCTACCTACCTTACATATACTCAGACGAGGTGGCAATCTTCGACTATCTTCCGTCGGATGCGTTTATTGTGCTTGACGAGCCGAGCCAGCTCAAGAGCCAGTGGGAGCAGCACGAGGGAAAGCTTAACGAAACCCTGATTAATCGCGCAGGCCGCGGTCTCCTCTTGGCCACAATGCAGCGGCAGCACGTGCCGTTCGAGACAACGCTTAGCAGGACACTCCGCGACCATCAGGCCGTCTCGTTCACTCTCCTTGCCAGACCTGTCTCTTGGGCGCGGCCCGACCACGTCATTCAGATCGACTCCGCGCCAATGGAGCCGTTCGGTGGCCGACTCGAGGCAGCAGTGGACCAGATACGCACCTGGATTGGCCATGACCTGTGCGTAGTTATTGCTTCTGCGCAGGACAAGCGTATGATGGAGATCCTCAACGAGTTCGAGGTTACCAGCGCGCCTCTAAACCAAGTCGTTTCGCTCACACCTGGTGCCTATACGGCGCACGCTCCTCTGCGTTCGGGATTTAAGGTCAACGACGCTGGCCTGATGGTGCTTACGGACTCCGAGATATTTGGTGCCACCCGCTTGCATCGGCTACGCAGGCCGTCGCACGAGGGTGTTCCCATCTCCAGTGTGCTCGACCTCAAGGAGGGTGACTACGTGGTCCACGTGAACCACGGGATCGGCTACTATCGCGGTATACATAAGTTGTTCACCCAAGGAGTCGAACGTGAATACCTGTTATTGGAATACGCCGGCTCCGACAAGCTCTACGTGCCCACAGAGCAGATCGACCGAGTGCAAAAATACATCGGTGGCGAAGGCACGCCGCCAGTCGTTCATCGGCTTGGCGGCAGCGAGTGGGCGCGAACTACCAAGCGTGTCAAAAAAGCCGTTGAGGAGGTCGCCAAGGAGCTTGTTGAGCTATATGCCTGGCGGCAAGCTCTTGGCGGGCATGCCTACGGCCCTGATAGTCCCTGGCAGCAGGAAATGGAGGCTGCCTTTCCGTTCACTGAGACACCAGACCAACTCGCTGCCATCGAGGACGTCAAGCGCGATTTGGAAGATCAGAAGGCAATGGACCGACTCATCTGCGGCGACGTCGGCTACGGAAAGACCGAGGTTGCCATACGTGCTGCGTTCAAGGTTGTCCACGAGGGCAGACAAGTGGCTGTGCTTTGCCCGACCACGGTACTTGCCCAGCAACATTTTAACACTTTCTCCGAGCGGCTTGCGGCGTTTCCTATCACAATCGGTATGCTTTCGCGGTTCCGTTCACGTAAGGAACAGCTCGCAGTAGTCGAGGGACTCAAATACGGCACCGTGGACATAGCCATAGGGACCCACAGACTGCTTTCGAAAGACGTCGAGTTCCACAACCTAGGCCTTCTAATCATCGACGAGGAGCATCGCTTTGGGGTTCGCCATAAGGAGCGTCTCAAACAGCTAAGAAAGACCGTGGACGTACTCACGATGACCGCCACTCCGATCCCCCGCACGCTGCATATGTCGCTTGCCGGAATCCGCGATATGAGTATTATCAACGACCCGCCGGAAGGCCGCATGCCTATAAAGACTTTCGTGCGAGAGGCAGAGGCCGACATAGTTCGCGGGGCCATCGTTCGCGAGCTCGACCGTGGTGGACAGGTCTTTTTTGTTCACAATCGTGTCGAGAACATAGGCCACGTAGCTGATCAGGTGCAAAAGCTGGTGCCTTATGCTCGAATCGATATTGCACACGGCCAGATGCCTGAATCCGAGCTCGAGCGGGTGATGATGGACTTCTACGAGCACAAGTTTGACGTGCTTGTTTGCACCACGATTATTGAAAGCGGTTTGGATATTCCTAACGCCAACACAATAATCATTAACGACTCGGACAAGCTCGGCCTAGCACAGCTCTATCAGCTTCGCGGGCGGGTGGGGCGGTCGGATCGACAGGCCTATGCTTACTTGCTATACAGGCCGGATAAGTCGCTCTCCGACGTTGCGGAGAAACGTCTGGCGGCGATACGCGAATTCACCGAACTCGGAAGCGGTTACCGGATTGCCTTGCGCGATTTGGAAATCAGAGGAGCGGGTAACCTACTTGGGGTGGAACAGAGCGGGCAGATGGCAGCCGTAGGGTTCGACCTCTACTGCCAGCTCCTTGCCAAAGCGGTCTCGGAAATGAAAGGCGAGGAAACCCAGGAAATTGAGCTGCCGCCGGTGGATTTGCCGGTTGATGCCTACATTCCCCACGACTACATACCCAACGATGCTCACCGCATTCTGTTCTACAAGAAGATGGCTGCGGTGCGGAGTGTCGCGGATGTGCAGGCTGTCCAGGATGAGTTAGAGGATCGTTTCGGCGACCCACCCAGGCCCGTATGGAACATGCTCGCGATTCTCCGAATGCGTTTGCGATGCTACGAGCTTGGCATTGCCAGCATTGGCATGTTTCTCCACCAGATACAGATTCGCTTTGGCCACGGCGTCCGAATCAGCCAGCAGATGTGCCTGGATCTGAGGCGTGCCTACCGACGCCACTATTTCGAGCCCGACAAGGTCTCCATCAACCCATCCGGTCCCAGGATAGTCTCCGAGGTCGAAGAAATCCTAGAAGTCCTTGCCAAGGCTTTCGCTAAAATGAAGGCCCGCTTCGCCCAGGTTTGAGTTTCCACTCAACTGCTGATGCTTCCGAGTGCATATTTTCAGGCACTTTCGCCTAGTCACCAATGGGAAGTTGTGCTTTGATAAAACAATTGCTGTCGCTGTTGGCACTGAGACATCATCTGTTATGGTGATTGACACTTGTTCACAGGTAAGGCTAAGTGAAGCGGGTGTCGCGGTCCGCGTGATTGAGGTTGCGTCGTAGTGCTGGTAGGGGGATCGACAGGTTGTGGATAGTTAATGGAATGGATAAGCCAATGAAGACTGACGAATCAAACGTGGCACAAACGCGGTCGTAAGATAGCCCACCTGTCGTCCTGGGGATCGGTAAGAATAGGTAGCCATCAATAGCAGCACACTAAACTCCTACTTTTTGCGGGGTATCCACGCGCCTCCACTAAGGCGGAGACATCGCTTCGTTAATACTTTGTCAACTCTCAGAAGATCGAGCTGCGGTAACCTCTACTAGTCCGAGCAAAGCCGCGCGGCGCATTGCCTGCACCCGGTTAGAAACCTGCAGCTTTTCGTAAATCCTTGCCAGATGGAAGTCTACTGTTCTCTTGCTGCAGAACAGCGTGGCGGCTACTTCTCTTGAGGACTTGCCTTCAAGCACGTGGCGCAACACCTCGATTTCGCGTTTGGTCAAGCTGACTACGCGCTCTTGGTTAATGTCTTCCTGCGGCTCGGTTTCCATACGCTTGCTCCTTTCTCCCTCCCCACTATAACTGTCCATCTTAATATAGGCATCATACAGGGAAACCGCGCACCATTTGCCGACTCCATCGACACTAATACCGTCAAAAGATACCGTAACTCGATACTCGAGGTGATTAGGTCGAGGATGGCTGTCATCTTGGGCGGTGCGACAGCCCGAAACACGAAGATTGTCGTAACGTAGCTTTAGCTAGTACTTTGGCGCACTGGGCTTGAACCCCGCGCCTGGAGCCCCCGTTGTTCCAGCCCCGGCGGTGAGCCGCATCCTTCCGCCTCCCAGGGCCGATTGGGGTCAGTCCTTGACCCCGACTGCCATCTAATGTGCATAGGTATTATTACCTGTTCGATAATCGTAGTATATCACCTGCAGGGCCTGTTGTCAATAGTTGAAAACTATGCTCATCCTATCACGAGCATACAAGGAACTCACAGGCACAAAGTTGTCTTGACCGTGCTCACGCGAGGGTGCTATACTAACAAAGACGTTATATCTTGTTTCCCCCTTACCCACTGTGGGCGAAGAAATTGGGCATCGAGCAAATGTGGCAGCACATCCATAGCACGGGATGGACCAGCTTATTGTCCGCCGCGCTTGACATCCTCCTTGTAGCCTATATCGTATATTGGCTCATCGTGCTTTCAAAAGGTAAGCGAGCGTGGTGGATCGGGCTGGGTCTGCTAATATTCCTGCTTTTGGTCTTTGTCACGGATTGGCTGCAGTTACACACAATTAATTTCCTGCTTCAAAAGTTTTTGTTACTGGGACCGGTCGCGCTTGTAATACTTTTCTATCCTGAGCTCAGGCACGTGTTGGAGAACATGGGCAAGGTGGCCGGTCTGAGTAGTGGGCTTGCGGGAGTAGGGCGCGAGGATGTGTCCTCTCTCATACAGTCCATCGTTCGCGCCGCCTGCAGGATGAGCGAACGGCGCATTGGTGCTTTGATTGTTATAGAGCGCGAAGGTACCCTAGAAGACGTAATTGCAACCGGTACTCGCCTCGACGCCGAAGTTAGCGAGGAGCTAATCGGCGCCATCTTTAACCCAGGCAGTCCATTGCACGATGGGGCAGTGGTGATTCGAGGGACCAGAATCGTCGCTGCCGGGTGCACGTTGCCGCTGAGTGAGAGCGCCCACGTAGGCACGATGATTCACACTCGCCACAAGGCAGCACTCGGCGTTGCCGAGGAAAGCGATGCTGCTGTGGTGGTCGTTTCCGAGGAAAGTGGAACTATCTCGCTTGCCCTCGAGGGTAAGCTACACCGCGGGCTTAACGAAGAGACGCTTTCTCGCTGGCTACGAGGAATATCCGGCATCTCGGACGATAAGCCTCGAAAGTCGGAGTTGGCGCGTAAGGTGGATGGCACACTTCGTAGAGCGAGGCTAAGAAGGCCATGATGCAACGCGACCTTGGCTATAAGCTTCTTGCCCTTGGCATCGCATTCGTGCTCTGGTTTTATGTGAACTCCGAGCGCAACCCCCACTCGCGCAAGCCCTTCACAGTGCCCATCAAGACAGTGAACCACGCCAAAGGCTATCTTTATGATCTCAGCGCGGGGGAAGTGGTGGTTACCGTAGAAGGACTCAAGTCAGTGGTCGACTCCGTGCGCAAGGACGATATCGTCGCGTATGTAAATCTGGGCTTGCTGCAAGTGGGTCGTAGGCGCGTCACCCGGACGTTGCCCATCAACGTCAAGGTTGCTAACTTGCTCGACGGACTGCGAGTCACCTCGACGCCTCGGAAAATTAAGGTGACGGCTGAGACGCTCACGTGGAGGCGATTGCCGGTAGAGGTAAAATTCCTTTCCGCGCCCCCCTTGGGCTACGCTTATGAGCCAAACATCCAGCCAGGCAGTATCGAGGTATCCGGCAAGGGCGCGGCAGTGGCACGCGTGCGCAAAGTGGTTCTACCGCTTTCGTGTGAAGGGCATAGTCGTGAAGTGGACGGCCAGTTCGAGGTTATCCCATTGGATGCGTCGGGTGGTGTCGTTTCGGGAGTCAAATTGGAGCCCGATACGGTGCGAATAAGCTTGCGATTGGTCGAAGTGCCGGCTACAAAGACGGTGATCGTCAGCCCGACGGTCGAAGGGGTGCCCAAGTATCCTGCGCGTGTGGTCAGCGTGAGCGTGAAACCAGCGTCGGTTACACTGGAAGGCAAGCCGAGCATGCTGATGGGTGTGAGTACTATCTCCACTGATCGAGTAAGCGTCGATCAAGTCACCGGCTCCGTCACGCAAGAAGTATTTCTTCGGGTGCCTCGCGGAGTCCGAGTCGTCGGGCGAAGCAGGGCCAGGGTTACTGTCAACGTGACAACTCAGGACTAACAATCACTGCGCCTTCGCTCAGGTCGTTCGAAGTTGTTGCTGACAAGAGCGAGCGTTCCGTGATTTTGCATTGATAATCGTTATCGTAGGAGGTTGGCTTGGGAAGGTATTTCGGCACAGACGGAGTGCGCGGACTGGCAAATGTGGAGCTGTCGCCGCTTTTGGCTCTTAAGCTCGGTACTACGGCTGCTCACGTTCTGATAGAGCACAAACAAGACACCAAGGTTCTTGTCGGGCGCGATCCACGTGTTTCGGGCGACATCCTCGAAAGCGCCATGGTTTCCGGCGTGTGCTCGCAGGGAGTGGATGCTGTTCTTGCTGGAGTCATCCCGACACCAGGAGTAGCTTATCTTACAGCCTCCACTCACTCCGCGATTGGCGTGGTTATCTCGGCCTCACACAACCCTGTAAGGGACAATGGAATCAAGTTTTTCGGCCCTGATGGCTACAAGCTAGCCGACGAAATCGAGGCCGAAATAGAATCGCAGATCGATTCCTTCGACGACTTTCCAAGGCCCGAAGGCGTTGATGTGGGCAACATCTTCCGCAGACACGAGCTAATATGGGAATACGCCGAACATGTTAAGAAGACAAGCGACGTTCCGCTAAAAGGTATAAGACTGGTCATCGACGGCGCTAATGGGGCTGCTAGCGAGATCGCGCCCCGCGTTTTCGAAGAGCTTGGTGCAAAAGTTTACTGCATTCACTGCAATCCCAACGGCATTAATATCAACCTCGATTGCGGCTCACTTTATCCTGGCTCTATGCAGGCTAAGGTGCGCGAAGTGGGCGCTGACGTGGGCCTATCGTTCGATGGTGACGCGGACCGGGTGATATTAGCGGATGAGCGCGGTCAGTTGGTAGACGGCGACCACACCATGGCCATCTACGGACTTTACCACGCCCGGAACGGCGGATTGCCCACGGGGACTGTGGTAGGAACTGTGATGAGCAACATCGGCTTGGAGCTTGCGTTGCGCAAAGAGAACCTGAGGCTTGTGCGGACTGCCGTTGGCGACCGTTATGTAAGCGATGAGATGCGTCGTTTGGGAGCGATAGTGGGTGGAGAAAAGTCCGGCCACATAATTCTTTCGCGCTATACCACCACTGGGGACGGTATGGTTACCGCGCTTCAAGTCATCAGCATAATGCTTATGACTGGTAAAAGGCTCTCTGAACTCGCCAGTGAGATGACCGAGTTCCCGCAGCTTCTTAAGAACGTTCGTGTCGAGCGCCGCGACGGCTGGGATGCCAACCCTGTAATAGCCGCTTCTATTAAGGACGCCGAACTCAAGCTCGGCGACAGCGGTCGGGTTGTCGTGCGCCCATCCGGCACAGAAAAGCTAGTTCGCGTCATGGTGGAAGGCCCTGATCAATCGCAGGTGGAGGCACTGGTCGACCAGATATGCGAAGCTGTGCGTCGGGAGCTGTGTTAGCGCTTCTTGCGACCCTCTTAAACTTTATCCCAACTCCTTGTGACCCTGAGCAGTGAGGCATTGTGTACTTACTGATCGGTTGTTCGCTGCCTTGACGCCATTTGTTCAATGGTGGTAGCCTAGAGCTATTCAATTGCGTAATTGGAGGTTTCATTGAACAAACAACGTGCGCTCAAGGCGTTTAACCTTGAGCCAACGGATCATATCCCTATGTGGGAGCACTTCTCATGCCCCGACGCTGAGCATGCGATAACCGGCATCGACCCCTGGGAGCATCCCAAACTTGCCAGAGAGCGCTTGCACGCGATGACATATATGGACGTAGGATATATTCCCGGCGATGATGACCCAATTCCACGTCTTGCCGACGAGTCCAGTTTTTCAGATGCCGACGGCCGCCGGTCGGTCCGCTGGGGCACTGGTACTACATGGCACTGGGACTGGGGACATACTTGTAAAACCATTGATGATTTGCTTTCGTACCAGCCCTTGGATCATCTCGACCTCCGCTGTGCTGACGTGGTGGAGAACCGCGACTACTCCGTCAGTGTTGAGGATATGGCCGCTGAGCTTCAAAGAAGTATTGATTATGGCCGGCAACTAAACGGTGATCTCGTGTTTTCGCCAGGCGGATTCTACAATACGTTATTTATGTGGCCTCTGCTGACTTTCGGCTGGGAGAACTTTCTCGAATTAGGCGCTGCATACAAGGACGAGTGCAAGCGCTTGCTGCGCGACTTCGCTCACCTCTCGCGCAAGATTCTTACTGCGTGGTCGATGACCGATATCGAGGTGATGCTTTGTCACGACGACATTTGCTTCCAGGGCGGACCTGTGTTCAGCCCGGCTTGGCTGCGAGAGATGGTGTACCCGTATTACGAGGAGTTCTGGGGTACGCTGAAGTCAGCGGGCAAGAAGGTTATCTTCGTGTGCGACGGAAATGTGGATGAGGTAGCTGACGACGTGCTCGCGTGCGGAGCGGACGGCATCTCATCCGAGCCCTACACCAATTGGCGGGAGATAGCTCGAAAACACCCCAATGCGATTATAGCTGGTCAGGGCGACAACCGCGTTTTGGCATCGGGTGATACCCAGGCGGTCGTTGCGATGGTTAAGGAGATGACCGACTTGGGCAGAGATATGCCGGGCTACTTCTACTGTATTGGCAACCACATACCGTGGGACTTGCCTGTCGATTGTGTGAAGGCCTACTTCGATGCAGCAGCCGAATATGGGGTTAGGTGAAAGATCAATCCGCGAGACCCGGGCCGGAGGTGGCGCAGTGAAGCTGGTGACACTTGCCTTGGCGGCGCTTACGGTTCCTTGTGCGTGCTGGTCATTGCCGAGATCCGCCCTGGTAAATGGTTACCCTGTTCACGAAGACGGCGGCTTGATTTACGATCCTTTGCGTCGCGAAGCCGAAATGTCAGGCCAGCTCGCTCGATACTGTTTATGTCGCAAGGAAATAGGAAAGCTCCAAGTAGGCTATATTGCGCTGCGCTATGCGATCGCGCGCCGCGCCTTTGCGTATGATATGGTTCCCATCCGCTACAGATTGACTTGGCTGGGCAAGGCGGCTACGTTTCCGGTGGCTGTCGAGGCGACTGCTTTTAAAGAGGAGTGTTGCCGCAAGGGTCGCAATCTCTACGAATTGGTCCTCCACGGCATTGGCCGTAAAGCAGGGAATCGTTCCCGTCTACCTTGCCCAGTTTGACAACATGCGCGATATAGCCATCAACGATAAATATGGCACCGACTACCAAGTCCATTACAACCTCCCCATTCCCAAAAAAGGTCAGATTGTGCACCGACTTACCGCGCTCTACCCGTGGTTTAAGAACGTCTGCGAAGAGGGCGGTGTGCCTGGCATCTTGTGGGAGGACTATCAGTGCGACGGCTACGCCACCGAAACCAAAAAACGCGAAATACGCTTCCTTAAACAAAAGTTGGCCTAGGCGCTGAATACACCAGAAGCAATCCGTGCGTGCGAAGTGAAAAACGCGCCTTCGCAGGATTGGCGTAAAAGATTAGAATCTATGAAGTCATACGATCTCAGATAGCTCGGAGGAGCACTGTGAATACGTCCAAGCCCTATTCGGAACCGGCAGAGCGAGGTCACTCCAAACGAAGTCAGGGAGTTAGTATTTCTCGATTCGTTTTCCGTGCGTTTGGACTCCTGCTAGTTATTCTTCTCTCTGGATTGCCGGCTTCTGCTGGCTTTGATGTTCGCTCATTCGGGGCCGTTGGTAATGGCAAAGCCGACGACACCAGGGCGGTCCAAAAAGCGATAGACAAGTGCGCGGCATCCGGTGGTGGCACTGTTTGCTTACCCGCAGGTAAGTATCTTTGCAGGCCGTTATTCCTAAAGAGCAACGTTACCCTTCACATCGACGCTGGCGCTACCCTGTTGGGGAGCACTGAGTATGACAAGTATCCCACGGTTCGCGGGCGTTGGGAGGGTGTGGAGGTCGAACACAAAGCCGCGCTTGTTACGGCAATAAACGCACATAACATTACCGTCGAGGGAAGAGGCACGATAGATGGTCAGGGCGAGGTGTGGTGGAACAATTATCGCAAGTGGTATAAACTCTGGCAGTGTTATCAGGCCGAGAAGATGACCGCACCGATTTCTGGAAAGGAAGAAGAATACCGCAAGGCGCAACAATGTCGATTCCCAAGGCCTCGCCTGCTTAATTTCATAAAATGCCACAACGTTCGCGTTACAGGCGTTACCCTTGCCAACTCTCCGGCTTGGACTCTGCATCCGATCTATTGCGAGAATGTTGTGATCGACGGCGTCACAATCAGGAATCCCACCAATTCTCCCAACACGGACGGCATAAACCCCGACTCCTGCCGTAGGGTGCGCATCTACAATTGCGCTATCGACGTTGGCGACGACTGCATCACGCTCAAATCCGGCAAAGGCGAGGACGGCCGCCGCGTGGGTAAGCCGTGTGAGGACATAGTTATTACCAACTGCGTGATGTACAACGGTCACGGAGGTGTGGTGATCGGCAGCGAAATGTCCGGCGGCGTGCGCAACGTTGCCATTAGCAACTGTGTGTTCAACGGCACGGAGCGCGGGCTGCGGCTCAAGACCGCCCGCGGGCGTGGTGGATACGTTGAGAACATCACCGCGAGCAATCTCATCGTGCGCGGCGCGCTCAAGGAAGCATTCATTATAAGCATGGCCTACTCGGGCCGCGTCGTGGTAGGCAAGCCCGAGCCTGTGAACGAGGGCACGCCCGTCTTTCGCAACATATCTATCTCAGATGTCCGAGTTGAAGGCGCGGACTGCGCATTCCTTTGCGAAGGCCTGCCGGAGATGCCGGTGAACGGCGTGTCGGTATCCAACCTGCGCGCCAACGATACTCGGCAGGGGATGCTCTGGTTCTCAGCGCGCGACATAGACCTGTCCGACGTGGAGGTCAATTGCAGAGAGGGTGCATCGCTGAACTGCCGCTACGTGGATAGGATAGAGGTCTCCGGCTTCAAGACACGAAAGCCTCTTCCGGGAGTCCCGGTAGTCGCATTCGACCACGTTACCGACTCCTGGCTTTGCAACTGCCGCGCTTATCCGGGCACCGATACTTTCTTGGGTGTGTCAGGTTCTCTTTCTAGTGGTATCCTGGTTTCAAACTGCGATCTTACCGCAGCGAAAGTACCGTTCTCTATCAGCAGTGCCGACACGGGCGCAGTTAAAATGGTGGACTAATAGCGTGGACGCGGATACTGTTATAGAAACTCTTGGCCTAAGGCCACATCCTAGCGAAGGCGGCTACTTCATTGAGACTTACCGGTGCAATGACTTCCTCGACGTGCCAGGGCTGGGCCGACGCTCCGTCTCGACTGCCATCTACTACCTGCTCACCCCGGACACCTGCTCGGCGATGCATCGGCTGGCTTCCGACGAGGTGTTTCACTTTTATCTTGGCGATCCTGTAGAAATGCTTCTGCTTAGACCCGACGGCGGGCACGAGACTGTCATTCTGGGTAACGATATCGCTTCGGGCCACAAGCCGCAATTCGTCGTTCCGCGTGGGGTTTGGCAGGGATCTAGGCTCCTACCAGGCGGTGAGTTTGCTCTGTTGGGAACTACCGTTGCGCCGGGCTTCGACTTTGCAGATTACGAGCACGGCAACCGCAGCGACCTCGTCGCACGCTACCCTGCGTGTGCCGACCGAATCAAACTGCTAAGCGTCTAGTCTACCCTTGGATTGTTAAAATGGGTCGTCCTACTCCGGAAACCATAGCCCTATCTCGTAGGCTGCTGTTTCAGGTGAGTCGGAACCGTGAATTAAGTTCTCGCGCGTGCTGATCGTATAATCGCCTCTGATGGTGCCTGGGGCTGCTTCCAATGGGTTCAGTGCGCCCATCATGTTGCGCATTAACCGGATAGCATTGTCGCCTTCCACAACCATCGCTACAACCGGCCCAGAGCTTACGAACTCAACTGTTGACTCGAAAAAGTCCTTGCCACGGTGTGCGACATAGTGTTTTTCCGCAAGTTCACGTGTGGGTGTGATCATACGCATTTGCGTTATTGTTAGGTTGCGCTTTTCGATGCGGGAGATTATCTCTCCCACCAATCTCCGCCTTACGGCATCGGGTTTTATCATAACAAACGTCTTTTCCACTGTTGTTACGTCCCTCCGTTTAGTACGACACAGATCATACCAGAGCACACCTCGGTTCGGCAAATATGCGGATTAGCTTCGACGTTATCGTAGGGTCTACTGGCAGTTTTGTTTTCGCCCGTAAGCTGGGTAACATCTGCACGTCCGGCCCTATGAAACGTGATTCTACCAAAAGTTATTGCTTCGATCGCGCCGCTAAACTTATTCTCGCGTTAGCATTGCTGCTGGCGGCGATTGTAAGGCTTCGCCTCCTTAGCATGCCCTTGGAGCGTGACGAGGGCGAATACGCCTACATAGGCCAACAGATACTCCAAGGTGTGCCGCCTTACGTCAGCGCCTATAACATGAAGTTTCCAGGCATCTACGCTGCCTATGCGCTAGTGATGGCGGCCTTCGGGCAGACGATTCCAGGCATCCGTCTCGGCCTGCTTACAGTGAACGTCGCAACCGTCATACTCATCTTCCTGCTCGGACGCAGGCTGATGAACTCGCTCGCAGGCGCGGTGGCGGCTTGCGCTTATGCGCTGCTGTCGGTGAGCGCGCCGGTGCTGGGGATGACCGCCAACGCGGAGCATTTTGTGCTGCTTCCTGCGGTGGCAGGTATTCTTGTGGTGATCCGAGCGGTAGAAACGGGGTCGCCGGCGTGGCTTCTGGCTGCAGGCCTGCTTTTCGGCACGGCGATGATGGTAAAGCAGCAGGGGGCAGCGTTTGCCCTTTTCGGTGCGCTATACGTCGCGTTGCACGTGCAGGCGAAGCGGCGAAGCCTCGTGCAGCGGCTCGTCTCAGTCGCAGTTTATGGGTTAGGGATCGTGATACCGTTTACGGTTACGTGTCTGGTGATGTGGCATTGCGGAGCGCTGGACCGGTTCTGGCTTTGGACGATCAAGTACTCGCGCGATTACGCTTCCCAACTCCCGCTCTCGCGCGGGCTCAAGGTGTTTTTAGGGCAGACGTATCTTGTAGTCAAGGAGATTTGGCCAATATGGCTTGCGGCTGCGGTCGGCGGTGTGGTGGCGCTGCGCAGACCGAACATACGCCAGTGGAGGCTACTTATTGTACTACTCCTGTTTTTCTCATTTGCCGCTATTTGCCCCGGACTCTACTTTCGGCTGCATTACTATATTTTGCTCTTGCCGGTGGTCTCGCTTTTAATCGGCGCGATCCTGGCGACTAAGCCCAATACAGCCAACTTAGCCTTCGTCGCGCTTGCCTTTGTTACCTCGATCTATTTGCAAAGTCAACCGCTATTTGTGATGACCAATCACGATCTCGTCCGCAAGCTCTATGGTCCGAGTCCGTTTCCCGAGTCGATTAAGATCGCCGACTACATCCGTGCGCACAGCGCGCCCTCCGATACCATCGCTGTGCTTGGCAGCGAACCCCAAATTTGCTTCTATGCTAACCGTCGTTCAGCAACTGGCTATATATACACCTGCGCCTTGTTGGAAAAGCACTTACTAGCACAAGCAATGCAGGAGGATATGATAGCTCAGATAGAAGCGGCTAGGCCGCGTTTCATTGTGTACGTCGCGATCCCTACTTCGTGGATGGATGTGCGCGACAAGCGCAATTCCTGCAACCTCATATTTGACTGGATTGAAAATTACATACCTCGCTACTATACACGCGTCGGGCTTGTGGATATAATGAGTGGCAGGTGGACAAATTACTACTATGGCCGCGCCGCCGCCCAGCGGACTCCAGCCTCGAGTCACTGCCTTTATGTTTTTCGACGGCGGCTGAGAGTAGAGCATTGGAGGTGACGCACATGCGGGATGTCCTAAAGCTCGTTGCCGCGATAGTGGTTTCTCAAGCTGCCGGGGCGATCGGTTCTATCTTTACGTTCGCCGGCATTAGGGATTGGTACGCCCATATTCGTAAACCGCCCATTACTCCGCCGAATTGGATTTTCGGCCCCGTTTGGACTCTACTCTACACGTTAATGGGTATAGCAGCTTGGCTTGTGTGGCGGAGAGGGATGCAATGTCCTGGGGTGAAGACCGCGTTGGTCCTATTCCTGGTGCAGTTAGTGCTGAACGCGGCGTGGTCGGGTATTTTCTTCGGGTTGCGATCACCACTGTGGGGTCTTGTAGAAATATGTTTCTTATGGGCATCCATCGCGCTTACCACGGTTGCGTTCTTCGATGTTTCCAAGGCAGCGAGGGTGCTGATGCTGCCTTATCTGCTTTGGGTTAGCTTCGCCTCAGTGCTCAATTACTGGGTTTACTTGCTCAACCGCTGAGCCGTCGTGCACCCTCGCATATCCCTTGGAATCTGCACCAACGACAGTGGTTGGTGTCCTCGGTCAAGGGAAAGTCGTCTATGTTTGCGGGACCGTAGGTAGGTTCCAGTTCCAGCATCTCGGCAAAACTGTCTTTTACTTCCTGTTTTACTGACGCCACGTCCTGAACCGAAGGGCTGAAATCATCCACCATTAATCTTGGCTGGAGGTAGACGGCGGCAAGCCGGGTCTGAGTCGGCACCCACCCCCATTTCCATTCCGCGTAGAGGGAATAGACAGTCAGTTGTCGGCGGTCCTGTTCGCTGGGTGTGCCGGTTTTCCAATCGATAATAGTTGGTTTGTCGCCTAAATACGCGAAGTCGATGGTTGCGTAGACCTTGATCCCGTCCAGGTCAAACGAAGGGAAAGCGCCATCGTCGATCTCTTTCCAGTTGTCGTTGTCGCTTGAGGCTATTTCACGCCAGAGCTCGGAGCCGATAAGGTTGTCGATGCAATGCCACGCCACCTGCTGCGCTTCCTTCGCGCGCTCCACGGTATCGGGAAAGCGGTAATAGTGCTCGAGCAGGTTGGTGATCTGGGAGATTTTGCGGCCAGGAGGACGATTGTCTATGTGCCAGAGTCGCTTTTGCGATTCCATATACCGCTCACGGAGGAGCTGCGTCACGTTGCTTCGTGCCTCTTCGGCTGTTACCTTCACACCATCCTTTAGCGACCTAAGAGCTTGCGCGATCACTTCGTGAATCACCGCGCCACGCATCATCGTCAATGTGGTAATGTAGCGCATCTCATAGAGCAGCCACTTGATTTTTGCGTCCTGCATCCAAAACCGGTAATAGAAGTAATGTCGCTTACACGAATCGAAATGCGTCTTTCTTGAAAACGACCACGACAGCGTCGAAGGACCAATATAACCCATTGTTTTTCTCCTTGTAACTATCGGCTAACTTCGCCGCCGCCTCGCGCCTTCCTGCTCTGTGTTTCTTACGGCAGGTAAACGCGGTGGTCTCGCGTAAGTACAACTCGCTTATCGTCAGGAGGTTCTATACAGTAATGCAATCCATTCAGGCTGTTGAACTCAACAGACTAGTAATCCACGGTTTCCACAATATGGCCGAAGAGCCAGACATCGCCGACCGGGAGGAAACGCTTTCCGACGGACTGCGCCATTTCTTCGAGGAGCACATCCGCAACTGCGTGAAATCACCGTCCTCGCGTACCGCCAAGTTTAACAGCTCCGATACCACAGTATCGGCCTGTGCCGCTAATATCGTCGCCCAGGCAGAGAGCTTTGTCGAGCAGTGTAGGGTGATCGGCTTATGGTTTGCAAACCAGATGGAAAAGACCGCTCAGTTGCAGACGTTTCTAGCTATCGGTCTCTTCACGGACCTCGATACGGACGAGCAGTATTTAGCGTTGCTAAAGATAGACCCGATCAAGGCCTTCGTTAAGCGCGGGCGCAACGCGTTCGAGCAAGTACAAATACTGCCCGATCCGTCGCGTCAGCTCTCACGATTTGCAATTGTTCGACCCTACGCCGATGATGCTCGCTTTGACCTCATTTATCGAAATCAACCGGCTTCGCGTGACGAGGACCCCGCTACTTCCACTATGTGGCTCGAAGGTTTTCTCGAGGCCGAGGACGTTGCTACACCGCGCGAGATGACCCAGCTCGTAGTTAGAGAGACCGAAAAATGGATTCAGGCCAACGAGGAATTCATCGAGGACGACGACGCCGCCCAGCTCCGCAACGTGGTCCGCACAATGGCGCAGTCGGAGGAGCTAGACGTAGAGGCCATTGCTGCTGCCGCGATAAAGGACGAGCGTCAGAGAGAGGAATACATTGGGCGTCTACTCGACAAGGGACTTACAGAAACCGTATTCCAGCCGGATCGTGAATGGGCGGAGCGCAAGTCTCGCAAGACAACTTACCTTTGCGACGACGGCGTGCAGATTAGCGGGCCATCCGACGTTATCGACGATGTAGTACAAATCCTACCGAAGACGCCCGATAGAAAGACTAGACTCGTCGTGGAGACGCGCAAGTTCGTCCAAAAGTAGACCGAACGTGGCTACCTGCATACCGGTCGGTCACTCGACACATACTCATCTGTTCGAACGAAACGTTTGACGAGGGTTCTTTCTATGCTTACAACCACCAGCACCGGCGCCGCTGCCAGCATGATCCTTAACCAAATGTTGGCGCTAAGTGGACTGGTCCCGAAAAGCATGCCCATTGTCGGCAAGTAAACAAATGCAAGTTGGAGCAAAACAACTGCTAGCACGCCTACCCAGATATAAGGGTTTGTGAACAACGGCACCTTCCAGACAGGCACACGCTCCGACCGAGCTTGCAACAGGTAAAACTCTTCTATTGCCACGATTGTGCTGACTGCCGCCGTGCGCGCTTCCGAGACACTTGCTCCCATGGATCGCTCCCATAGATGAAGCACGAACACGGCGGCCACCATGTAGAATCCCACGGTGACGATACGTATTATTATTGGCACAGAGATGATTGGTGCGTCGGGCCTACGCGGCGGTGATTGCATGATTCCCGGCTCGCGTGGTTCGAAAGCCAGTGGAAGCGAAAGCGTTATGGTCGTTACAGTGTTTATCCAGAGCAGTTGAACCGGCGTGATCGGCAGCGCATACCCCGCAAGCAAAGCCACAATGATGATCATTCCCTCGCCTAGGTTTGTGGGTAGTATGTAGGCGAGCGTCTTGAGCAAGTTGCTTAACACCGTGCGGCCCCCTTCGATTGCGGCAACGATGCTGGCGAAGTTGTCGTCGGTGAGTACCATATCAGAGGCATCCTTGGCCACGTCCGAACCTGCTCTACCCATGGCGACCCCGATATCGGCCTTTTTTAGGGCTGGAGCGTCATTGACCCCGTCGCCGGTCATTGCGACGATTTCGCCTGCGCTCTGCAGCGCTTCTACCAGTCGGTATTTCTGTTCAGGGGCCACGCGCGCAAACACTGATGCCGAACGAGCCGTGCAAGCAAATTGTTCTTCGTCCATCTCCGCAAGATCAGAGCCTGTAACGGATTGAGGATCGATGCCGCCGATTCCCATATCTCTTGCTATTGCACGTGCCGTGGACACGTGGTCCCCCGTGATCATCTTGACTTCCACACCAGCTTCGGCGCACTCGCGCACTGCCGCTACTGCCTCGGGTCTGGCTGGATCGCTCATTGCCTGGATGCCGAGGAAGTTCATTCCCGAGAGATCCCTGATACCAACAGAGTCCGTCTCGTGCGGGACGTGTTTGGCGGCGAATGCAAGTATTCTGTAGCCTTGCCGTGCCAAGTCGTCGGCGCGATTTCGGATGCGCTGGAAATCGAGGGACTCTGACTCAGGCACGCACATACCGTTCGCACACATCTCCAACACGCGTTCTAATGAGCCCTTCAAGCAGATGATTCGTTTGCCATCGGGCGAATCGTGCAGAGTAGCCATAAACATGTTAGACGACTCGAACGGCAGCACATCGATGCGAGGTCTGAGTCCTCTTTCGGTATTAGGATTAAGACCGGCCTTCACGGCGGCCGTGATCAGCGCGACCTCCGTGGGATCGCCCACTGGTAACCACACATCGTGCCTCTGGATAAGGTCGGACTCGTTGCAAAGCAGACCGCACCTTAAACATTCTAAGAAAGCGTCGCATTTAAGCTTGGACCGATCCGCATCAACTACTGCTATCTCGCTTGTCGATCTCGGATCATAACCTACGCCGCCGAGTTCATACTCTTCGCCGCCTGCGTAGACGCGCCGCACGGTCATTTCGTTTGCAGTGAGGGTGCCGGTTTTATCGGAGCAGATGACCGTTACGCTGCCCAAGGTTTCTACTGAAGGCAGCGTTCGTATTATCGCGTGGCGATCCGCCATTCGTTTAACGCCAACCGCAAGCACTATGGTCAATATGGCGGGTAAACCTTCTGGGATCATGGCCACGGCTATCGCTACAGCCGCGCTAAAAGTTTCTTTGACGTCTCGTCCCACCGCCACGCCAAGCCCAAAGGCTAACGCCGATATCCCAAGCACTGCTACCGAGAGCCAATTGCCGAACTTGGCTAGTTTGCGAGTCAAAGGGGTCGAGATTTCTGACGCCGAGGCGATTAGCCCTGATATTTTGCCAAGTTCCGTCGCGTCGCCCGTGGCGACAACAACGCACCTGCCGGAACCCGCAGTTACAAGCGTTCCCGAGTAAGCCATGCACGTTCGGTCGGATACCGGGTCTTCCGGCTTAACCGGCTCTGACGATTTTGCCACCGGTGCCGATTCACCCGTGAGGATGGATTCGTCCACGTGGAGGTTCCTTTCCTCTACAATTCGAAGATCAGCGGGTACCTTGTCCCCGCCTTGAAGTAAAACCACATCACCCGGAACAAGTTCTTCTGCGGCTATTTTGCGAGTGACTCCGTCACGAACTACCGTGCATTCCACCTTAAGCATCTTTTCGAGCGATTCGATGGCCTTCTCGGCTTTTTCTTCTTGGACGAACCCGATGATTGCGTTGACTATCACCACAGCAAGAATGACACTCGTGTCTATGAAGTCTCGAAGCGCGAAAGTCACCGCCGATGCGCCCAGGAGCACGATCACGAGAGGGTTCTTAAACTGCGAAAGAAACATCAAAATCCGGCTCTTACGCGCTGATTTTGTGATCGTGTTGGGCCCGGTATTGTGAAGACGAATTGCCGCTTCGTCGCCGGATAAGCCTTCCCGCACATTTGTTTTCAGTATGCTTCTTACTTCCTGTGGGTTTATCGAATGCCAAAGTGTTTCAGTCATCGAAGACGCCTTTCCGACCAGATTGCTTGCCACGTGGCTCCCTGTCGATTATAACGCCGGCTGGCCGGCCGCTTCACGGTCAATCTTCATTAACCGTCGCATCGAGCTCCGCCATACTCGGTTCGGAGCCGCAGATACCTTTCTACTCTCGTAGGCGTTCAGCTACAGGCTACATCTATATCTACCCTCTGATGGAATCGCACGCCTACGCACAGCAGATGCAAAAAGACGCTATTCGGCAGTTGGAACGCGCAAACCCCAATATGGTCGTGCTGGTGATGAACCCGATGTCCTGGCTTGTCCAGCCGCAATCTTGCCGGCTGCTGCTGAATTGGTCGCGGGCTTATCTCGACAAGCGCTACCAGGTAGTCGGCGTGGCTGATATATTGTCGTCTCGCGAGTATTGTACGGAATACGTATGTGGGCCTGAAGCCCGGGACTACGAACCCGAGTCGGCTCACTATGTCTTGATATATAAGCGCAATAGCCGCTGACACCACTTCGCGCAGGCGTAGTCATTGCGTGGCCTAATAGGGTTTGCTAGAATTGTAGCTGAGCAGAGACTACGGTTTTGCGCATCTGCTCTTCCCGCGTTTCGATTCCTAATGCCAGGCAGTGTAGGAGCAAATCCAACGGATAAGAACATCGTCGTTTTCGGCGCGGGCCAAGCCGGATTGGCCGCCGCGTGGAAACTTGCCAAAGCCGGCGCCAACGTCCAGGTCATTGAGAAACAGGACATCATCGGCGGCATGTGCGCCACCATCGAAAAAAACGGCTACCTCTTCGACTACGGCGGCCACCGCTTTATCACTAAGCGACAGGACATCATCGACGAAATACAAAAGTTGATGGGCCCCGAGTTCAGGCCAGGTCTTCGCATTACGCAATATCTTTTGTGGGGCAAGAGGCTCAACTACCCGCTTGAGCTAGGTGACTTGGTTAGAAAGGTAAACCCGTTTATTTCGGCAACGTGCTTGGCGGATTACCTCTGGACGTCGCTCAAGGGCAGGTTTGCAAAGCTCCCGGAAGACAACTTCGAGGATTGGGTCGTCAAGCGCTTTGGGCGCCGCCTCTACGATATTTTCTTCGGTCAGTACACCGCCAAGATATGGGGCATACCGCCCCGCCGTATATCCAAAGAGTGGGCGGCGCAGAGAATATCCATTCTTAGCCTCGGAAGCGCTATCAAGCAGCTTCTATTCAAGCCCAAGGAAGACCCTCGCACCTACACCCGCGTCTACTACTACTGCGACCACGGCATCGGGCGCATCGCCGAGCGCATGGCCGAAGAAGTTACTTCCCACGGCGGCGTAGTTCACCTAGGCGCCAAGGCGTCCAAAGTCAAACTCACCGATGGCCTCGTTAGCTCCGTTGTGTACCGACGCAATGGCGAAGAGGTGGAAGTTCCCTGCGATTGGCTCGTGAGCACGATACCCATTACCGACTTGGTTCAGATGATGGAGCCGCAGGCGCCGCCTGACGTAATCGAATCCGCCCGCAAGCTCAGATACCGAGCAATTGCGTTTGTTTTTATGACTCTAGACCAAGAAAAAGTCTCCGATAACGACGCCCTCTACGTGCCCGAACCCAAATATGTCTTCTTCAGAATCGAGCAATACAAGTATTGGAGCGCGCTTATGGTGCCGTCGCCCGATAAGACCTCTTTGTGCCTCGAAGTGTCTTGTTTCAAGGGAGACGAGGTGTGGAACGCGCCTGACGAGCATATCTACAAGCAGTGCGTGGATGGGCTCAAAGAGGCTCGCCTTATCGCTGACGAAAGCGTCATCACCGACTACTTTATCCACCGGCTGGACTACGTCTACCCTGTCTTCGAGATAGGTTACGAGGATCACGCCAAACGCGTCAGGGAATATGTCGACTCCATACCCAACTTGCTCAGCTACGGCCGACAGGGTTACTATCAATACATACACATGCACCACGTGATTGCCAAGGGGTTTCAGGCAGCCGATCATATACTTAACGGCAGTCCCCGTGAGGAAATACAAAAAGTTGGTAGCGAGGAAGAATACTTTGGCTAACGCTGAGGTTTGCGAACGCGCCGCGCAGCGGAGGCGCACGCTCATCATCGTTTGCTTTCTTCTGGCTCTGATAACGGTCGCTTCGTTCTGGCCGGTAAGCGAGGCCGATTTCGTGCACATGGACGACAAAAACTACGTGTACGAGAACCCTTACGTGCTCGCTGGATTAAGTCGAGAAACGCTTGCATGGGCCTTTACCACTTACCACGCGGCTATGTGGCAGCCGCTTGTATGGATATCTTACCAGGTTGACGTCCACTTGTGCGCTCTAATTGTTGGCGGCCTTGACGCGCGGGTATTTCACATTACCAACCTCGCCCTTCACATAGCCAATACCCTGCTTCTGTTTCTCTTTCTTGATTTTCTTACCCGCAGGCTCTGGCCATCGGCCTTCGTCGCGGCGCTATTCGCAATACATCCGTTGCACGTGGAGTCGGTAGCCTGGATTGCCGAGCGCAAGGACGTCTTGAGCACGTTCTTCATGCTGATTTGTCTGTGGACTTATGCGGCGGATGTGCGACAAAAGAAAACTATCCTATCGCTCATATCCATCATCGCGTTTGCTCTCGGTTTGATGTCGAAGGCGATGCTTATTACGACTCCGTTCTTGCTTCTCGCTATGGACTTCTGGCCGCTGGGTAGGCTAACTGGACCCAAGCGCGAGAAGCTTCTCTCCCTTATCGCCGATAAAATTCACTACTTCGCCCTTTCAGCCATTTCGGCTGTTCTCACGTATCAGGCAGCGAAAATAGGCGGCAGCATGGCTTCCTTGGATTATCTTCCGCTTAACTTACGCTTGCCCAACGCGGCTGTGGGATTTGTCGTCTACCTCAAATTACTCTTTGCGCCAGTGAACTTGGCGTGTCTCTATCCTCACCCCCGCGACACGCTACCCATTTGGCAAGTTATGGGTTCCACCGTGCTTCTGGCCGCAATTACTGCAGCAGCGGTTATATTTTGCCGTCGATTGCCTTACCTAGCCTTCGGCTGGTTCTGGTATGTGGTCACTTTGGCCCCGGTTTCGGGCTTGCTACAACAGGGAAAGCAGGTCGTGACCGATCACTTCTCTTATGTGCCACTTATTGGCCTATTTGTCGCCATAAGTTGGGGTCTTGCAGATCTTTCTCGCGTGCTTTTTGGCTCTGGAATAATGCGGAGAGCCGTTGCTGCCGTGGGCGCGCTCTTTGCACTCACATTGCTTGGCTATCTAACGTCCAAGCAGGCGCGAGTGTGGCAGGATAGCATCACTTTGTTTACGCACGCTCTCTCCGTGGGTGCGCACGACGCTACTTCATACAAGTGTCTAGCCGACGCCGTGATGGACAAAGGCGAAACTCAGCGAGCCTTAGCCTTATACCGCAAAGCAATCGAAATCCAGCCGAAGTATGTAGAAGCTCACTACAACCTCGCTACCCACCTCGCAAAAATGGGTCGGCTAGCGGAGGCAGAGAAGCATTTTCGCATAGCAATCGCGATTTTCCCGAAGGCGTCGGAGTTCCACAACAACTTCGGCATCACCCTCATGCAGCTCGGCAAGCGTGACGAGGCCATCCGCCATTTCAAGGAAGCTCTTCGGCTGAATCCCGAATCCCAGAGCGCCGCCGACAACCTCGCCCGCGCCGAAGGTCGGCTTGAGGAAGAGTAAATCAACTGGGTCAAATACCAGCTTTTCGCGCTGAAAGCCTAGAGTTAGTTAGCGCAGCATCGCCGCCGCGCCGTAGCCCACCACTTCCCCCATATCGCCCGTCACGTCGCCGGATGTATAGTATGCTAGCTTCTCGCAGCGGGTCGCGCCCAGTTCACGGCACGCCTGAATTGCGACCGCCGCGCACATCACTCCGCACATACTGATCGAATCCGCATCCACCACGTCGATCAGACCGTCGGCGTCCAGCGCCGAGATGCGTTCAAGCGCCTTGGAATCTTTCGACCGCGCGGATTCGGCGCTTTCGTAGTGGGTGAAATCGGTGCTGGCTATCACTACCGCGCTCCTGCCCGCGACCGCGCCCGCTATCGCGCTTCCCAGGTCCTTTGCCAATACTTTCGCGTCTTCCGGCCGGAACCACTTCAAGGCGATCGGCACTATGCTGGTCCTACCGCCGCGCTGCTCCAGGAACTGCAGAAACGGAAGCTGCACCTCGATGGAGTGCTCGCGGGAGTGCGCCAATGTGTCGAACTGTGCGTAAGCGGACTTCGTCACCACGGCCATCGCAGTTTCTCTGTCCACCTTCATCACCCCGAGCGGCGTCGCCCACTCGTCGTGATCGGCCACCGATACCGCCGCGCCCACCCCGCTGTGGTTCGGGCCGATCAGGACGGCCACATCCGGCAGACCGTCGTCCCCAAGCGCCTTGTAGGACCACGCCGCCGCCGGGCCGGAGTACACGTAGCCCGCGTGTGGGCACACCAGCCCCACTACCCTTCCCATGCGATCCTCAGGACAAGCGGGCAGCTCTCCAGGCCCCAATGGGCTCAAGAAGCAGTTGCTGACGTCGGCCAAAAGGCTATCGGATCTCGCATCATAAAACATCCCGGCAACAATCGGCGATCTGGTCACGTCGATTCCTCCCTTTGCCACATTGTGCATTGTCCCTTTCCACACACATTACCCGTTTGCCTGCAGCTCCCGGCCCGATCGTTCGATTTCTGCTCCTCCAATCCCCGGCCCTCTTAGAACTGGTAATATTACCTGTTTTGTCGGAGGGCTATTGACAGTCCAGCTTTACGGTGCTACATTACACATGCTAGGTAGACACAGCGGCCAACAGAGCCGTATTGCACATCACCGTTGAGAGTGCGAAAGGAGAACACCTGGTGCATCTAAAATGCAGCCACGCCTTGGGTTGCAAAATCCCCATAAATTGACCGCGTGTTCCCTTGACTATGTACGCGGCAGACCAGCTTAGGTAGAATTACCGGTTTTGCCGCCAGGACCTTGACAGCCAAAAAGACCGATGTTACAATCCGAGCACGACCGCCTGTCAGATCCTTCTTTTTGGCAGGCTTTGCATAGACGAAGACGGGTCGGTCGAAGGGTGAGAGGCTCGGACCTCGATCCCCATTACCGGGCACCCGCGGAGGTAGATGCCTCGGCGGTATCTTTCAAAGGTCGCGGAGCTTGTGCTGCCAGTCCTTGCCTGCAGAGTTGGGCTGAAGCCTTTGGCACGGAATTTGCACAATATGCAGTGTGTCTAAGCTCATTGGCCCTTATTCTGAAAGGGGGACAAACAGTTGCAGAGCATTAAGCAAAGCGGCACAACTAAATCTCTATCAGTCGCATCTCTTAACAGGAGAGGAGGAAATGAAACGATGAAGAAACTGATCGTAGTACTTTGTGTTGCGGCAATGGTACTGCCCGCGACAGCGGCTATGGCCGGACCTGACGATGCCTGGGTCGTGTCCCTGATTTCGAGTTTCACGGATAGGTCTTTCAACTCGACCGCGTGCAACTACGGCACCAGGACCAACTCGGTGGACGGCTCGGATGTCACCGACAACGCTCAGGACAAGACCGACACGGCGGCTATGATGTCGTGCTTCGATCTCGGTCTGTCGATTAAGAAGGTTGGCTACAAGTACGACTACCGCGCGCCGATGCCGAGCAGCCAGGTCGAGAAAATCTGGAACGTCCGAATCTGGAGAGGCGCTACTTATACGAAGAACGCCATTCTTTTGCGTGCGTGGAACCCGACTGCCTACGACATCAACGGCTCGATCCCCGTCAAGCTGGTCGTTCACGAGGACCCGACCGGGAGCTACGCGCCAGGCACCGTGTTGTGGACCTGGGACCCCACCAAGAACGGAACGAGCACGAATCCGGCGTACTCGAACACGTTCACGAACTGTGGTGTTCTCGAGAACAACAATCCTGATTCGTGCATCAAGCTGAAGCTGATTGCCGGCACGAGCTATGTGCCTGAGCCTGGCAGCCTTGTCGCTATGCTCAGCGGCCTCGTCGGCATAGTCGGTTACGGCATTCGCCGCAGGAAGTAAGTAAGATCAGTCGCAAGAGTTAGTTTGACTGCTAATTCTTGGTGCACCAGTTTATTAAGGCCGCCGGTCCTATCCGGCTGGCGGCCTTCTTTCTCCACCGCAGAGTGCGGGAGAGAAGCAAGAGGAAGGAGGAACCAAGCCACATTCAACACAAGCCGCCGTCCGGGTTTTCGCTGGCGGATCGCCTGGGAACAACTCTCCATAACATAACACCAGCACTCATTCCCATTCACTACAGGACAGCCCCCAGGTCGACAGCGGCCGTTATCATAGACTTACCATAAAAGGGGAGGTGGACACTGTGCTTAAGCGTTTAGCAACCCAATGCAAAGGGAAAGGAGGTGAAAGTATGAGAACGTTGTGCCTGATGTTCGTACTGATGATCGTGTTGTCCGGAAGCTGCTTCGCGGACACGACTGCGGTGGACATCTACGAGATGTACACCTGGATTTCGGCTCCTCTGGTGCCGTACAATCCCGATCCTGCCGCTGTTCTGAGGGGCTTTAACATCGTCGGCAACCTTGTTCGATGGGAGGCCGTCAGCCAGGGCCCTATCGCCTATGACGACATGAGTCCGGAGGCATTTGGAGCTATTCTGTTGGGCGATGGTTACACGATGTGGGTGGATCCCACCAACACAAAGCCGCCGTATCAGGTTGTTGGCCAGATGAGATACGACGGTGTGCCGAACGGCGTGCCGGATGGCAGTGGGAACAAGACCGACATGTGGATATCACTGCCCGGCAACCAGGTTGACAGCGAAGATGTTGGTGGATTGCACTGGATAGGCCAGCCGTTTAACCACGACACCAGCGTTGTTGGCAACATCTACTTCACCGATGGCAGCAGCCTGAAGACGTGGGAAGATGCAAACGGCGCTGGATGGGTCGAGAACGCGATGACGAAGTGGGATCCGGTCTTCCAGGGCCCGCAAGTCGTTACATTTGACCTGGGCGATGATGATCACCTGCGCAAGGGGAATGGTTACCAGATCCTTACCTACAGGGACAACCTGGCTATGATCATCCCGTCCGACCCGAGCTAGTTGCAAGGGTCAGCAAGTAACACTTAGAACCGGCCATAGACATTTTGGGGATATGTTCCCCTTTTAACGGGTGGCTGTTGGGTGTGGTGCCCCGGCAGCCACCCCTTGTCATTACTGGTTTACCTAAGCCGCCAGGCGGGAATAATTTGGCTGAGTTTCCCCAGTGAGCGGAGTCTTCCGCGAATCCGTCATACCGGAGCGGAGCGCAAGCGGAGTCGAGAGAGCCGCTTTGGTGCCTCGAGCGGGCTGAATCATCGGATTCCCCCGCTTCGGTCGGAATGACAGTCGCGCGATAATGAACAGCTTCCCGCCTGTTGCCAAATCTGCGTTTATGAGGTATATACGTTATGTGGGGAGCGATCTGTGCTCCAATTTGACGAGGTGAACGATCTATGAGGTCCTATGCCCTTCTTGCGTTAGCGATCCTGGCAGTGACGCTGCCAATCCCAGTAAGCGCCGACACCGTGGCCCCGAGGGCCATGGGAAACGCGGCGGTCGGTGGCGCCAGGCTGAACCAATACACTCCCGGCGTCGAGGGCGGCACAGGCCCCAACAACATAGGCCTGCTCATCAAGACCTGGGGCAAGGTGAACTACGTCGACACCAGCGACAAGTACTTCTACATCGACGACGGCACCGGCCGCTTGGACGGCTCCGGCAACAAGGGCATCCGCGTGAGCTACGCCAACCTGGCCGAAGGGCAGAGCGTAACGCCGCCCCAGACAAACCATTATGTGGTCGTAACCGGCGTTGTCAGCACCGTGATGATCAGCGCCAAGGTGCAGCCGTGCGTACGCGTTCGCGGGGCGGATGATGTGCGGGATTTGGGTGTCCACTAGCCGTTGTTAGGATAACTACCGCCTGGCGCTCGTGTCGCTCTTGTCGCCGCCTTTCGGGGCGATGCCCATCTTGGATTTGAGCACTTCCACCGCTTTCGCCAACTGTGCGTCGGTCTTCGGGTCGTTCGGGTCGAAGTCCTCGCGAGCCTCGACCTCCACATCGGGCGCTATGCCCTTCTTGTGGATGTCCGTCCCCTTTGGCGTAAGGTATTTCGCCGTGGTTATGGCTACCGCGGAGCCGTCGGGCAGCGGGGTTATCGTCTGCACACGGCCCTTGCCGAAAGTGGTCGTGCCCACCAGCGTGCCGACGCCGTCGTCCTTGATCGCCCCGGAGACAATCTCCGAGGCGCTCGCGCTGGACTTGTCCACGAGCACTACCAGCGGGTAGCGCTTGTGGTTGTGCTTGGACTCCTCGACGTTCAGGGGGCTCTTGCGCCCGCCACGCTCCTGAATGATCACTATCGGGCCGCTTTCGATGAACCTGCTGCCTATATCCACCGCCACCTGCAGCAGACCACCCGGGTTGCCGCGCAAGTCGAGCACAAGCCCCCGAACCTTCTGCCTCTCCAGCTCGGACAGCGCACGGTCGAATTGAACGTCGCTCTGCTCGTTGAACTGATACAACCGGATGTAGCCGATCTTGTGCTCGTCGTCCAGCATCCGTGACTTCACCATCTGGAACTGCACTACCTCGCGGACGATGGTCTTCTCAATCAGCTTGAACGCGCCGGGCCTGCGAAGGGTGAGTTTGACCTTGGTGCCTTCCTTACCTCTGATCATCTTTACGACTTCTTCGATGTCCTTGTTCTTGATCGGCTTGTTGTCGACTTCGATGATAACGTCGTTGCTCTTTACTCCGGCGCGCATGGCGGGGGTGTCGGGCAGCGGCTCCTTGATGTAGACCTCGCCGTTTTTGTTGGTGTCCAGTTGGGCGCCTATTCCAGTGAAGTTGCCCTCGTTCTCCTCGCGCATCTTCTTGTAGGACTCGGGGTCCATAAAGCGAGTGAACGGGTCCCCCAGGGCGTGCAGCATTCCTCGAATGGCGTCGTAGGTAAGCTCGCGCTCGTTGACGGGCTTGGACACGGCGTAGTAGTCGGACTTGAGCCTCTCCATCACCGCGCTGTAGGTCTCGATCAGCGGAAGTGGTTTGACTTCCTGCTCGGGAGGGGGCAGGCTGCCGGCCGTCTCAAGCCTCTGTGGCAGGAGTTGGAGGCTGGCCACCCACTTTTGAACGTCCCTTCCGCCGGCCATTACGTCCGGCGTGACAAAACCTACTATGAAAGCCGCAAACAGCAAGAACGCCAGCGGCACGACCGTTTCAACTCGCAATCTATTCATCAGCGGCTAACTCCTCGGCTTCCCGGAGGCCAATACCCTGACGGCCTCGACCAACTGCGCGTCGCGTCCGCTCGCCGACGCTACCTGAACGTCAACCGGCACGCCGGTCTTGTTGTAGTTCTTGCCCTTGGCGCTGAGGATGAGTCCCGTGGTCATTACCACGGCCGAGCCGTCGGGCATATCGATCATCGTGGAGTGCGTTAAGTCGCCATAGGTGGGCTCGCCCACCAGCTTCGCCGCTGCTGCGTCCCTTAGGGCGATGGCCAACATCTCAAATGTTTGCGCGGTCCCGTGGTTCACTACTACAACAACCGGCAGCTTCCACACTGACCGACCACGCTTTCCCGAAGTCTTTAACGCTGTCGTTCTGTTACGCGATCGCTTCAATAGAGCGACCGTCTTGTTGGGCGCGAATCGATCAACTATGCTCATCGCGGTTTCAATCTCTCCGCCCGCACCATTTCGCAGATCGACCACAACACCTCTGACGTTCTTGCTCGCCAGGCTCTCAAGCGCCTCGTCAAAGAGCCTAGGAGTGTTGCGAGCTAGACAGTTGATCTTAACGTAACCGTATTTGCCGTCTTCAACCACGGCGCTGGTTACCGGGTCAAGAGTGAATGCGCGAGGCTGCAGCTTGATCTTGATCGGTTTGGCGACGCCCCTTCGGGAAACCGTAAGTTCTATCTCTTTGTCGTCCGTCGAGGTCAGCAGACTCTCCGCATCCATAATGCCGATGCCGTTCTCAATGCGGCTTTCCTCGCCCCTGAGGGCTTTCTCGAGTTCGCTACGCGGCGTCTTCTTGGTGCGCGAATCCCTGGCGATCTTCTTCATCTCGATGAACGGATCGAACGGCAGCACCGATTTGCCGTCCACTGCAAGTATGTCATCGCCAGGTCTAAGCCCCGCGGCTTCGGCAGGGCTTGCAGGAAGCGGCGCCACTACCACCAGGTGTTCCACTATACCGTCCTTGCCTTTGACCTGTTGAATGGCCAGGGTCGCCCCTATGCCGTGAAACTTGCAGTTCATGGCGTCCTCTATGGTTTTGCGCTGCTTCGGCTCCACGAAGCGGGTGTCCGGGTCCTTGAGCGACGCCAACATCGATTTCATAGCTTCATAGGTCATCCGACCTTCGTCGGCGGCAGTGATCTGCTCGACGTAGTGCTCGCGGATGTTTTTGAGTACGCTGTAGAGCGTTTCTATAGGCCTGAAGTCAATATTGCCAGAACTTTCGAGGTCAGTGGTGGCAAGTGGAGTTCCCAAGCCGAAACTAGGCATCCGGCTGTCGTTACCGCAGTGCGAGGCCTTCTCGCTAGCTCTCAGCTCGTGGTGCCCACACTTCATGCGCGCTGCGTAGCCTGACGCAAAGAACAGACCAGCTAGCATCCCAATCAGAATTCTGTGAATGGTTCTCAATCGGTTCCCCCAAGTAAAAAAAGCCGGGCTGAGGCGGCTGCGGCTCTTGTCGTCAACTCTGAAGACGGACGCGCGACTCATACCGGACGCCGCGCTTCACAACTGATTATACCACACGGCGTCCCACCGTCAATGAAGCCAGTTCGCCTCGTCTTGGTTGGTGTCAATCATTATGACGACCGGCGCGCTTGCAAGGTTCGCCAGGCTTGCGCTTACGGCATTCGCGGCGGTAAAATGCCGCAGAGGTGACATGCCCGATGCGAATCCCTTTTCTTATAGCTGTTTTAATCGTGTGTGCGGTTGCGCCCGCCATTTCGGAAGGCAACGCGCCGCAGTCGGCTAGGCCCTACACGTCGTTCCAGACGCCGACGCCTTATATGCCCGAGAATGACTTACGCACCGACGCCGTCATTCTCTACTCGGCGGACCCGGCTGCAATCAAGTCCTGGGCCGACAAAGGCTACATAGTACAGACGATGTATGGCTTCCGCGTTGGCGAGGACTACATCAAGAAGCATCCCGAGGAAGGCCAGACCACCGCCGACGGCACGATTCTT